>Ga0209071_1000044_pt1 | contig 84920 bp, 68 predicted proteins | sample CoawatmetaG10DNA_2_FD_187513 | JGI IMG/M metagenome (GOLD analysis project Ga0209071, IMG submission 187513) | Marine microbial communities from the West Antarctic Peninsula - Coastal water metaG108-DNA (SPAdes) (version 2) | ecosystem: Environmental > Aquatic > Marine > Coastal ... | reverse complement strand
TAGACATTACCTGATGTTGTTTCAGCAACCGCAAAGTACGACGTAATGTTACCAGCAACCGCTGCTCCACTACTCCAACCTGTAATCCCATCTTGGAAATCACCGTTGGTAACCAGCTCACCTGTAACTGGATCTACTGGATCTACTGGATCTACTGGATCTACTGGATCTACTGGATCTACTGGATCTACTGGAGCAGCAGAATCATTTTTAGCAAGATTAAAGGTCCACCAAACCCCAGCGCCTGTCTCAACAGTGACTGTTAAGTTCATGCCGTCGGCAGTGAGAGTCAAAATTTGATAAGTGATAGAATCTGGCGCCGCACCTGGATCAGCTAATTCCTGGCCGTTGACCGCCTTAGGCAGCCCTAGATGAGCGCCCTTACCGTTAATCGTTAGTGTTTCTGCCGCCTCATCATGACTAAAAGTAGCTACAGCACTGCCATCATGAGGTGCGACTGGAACTCCGCAACCTTCAGCATCAGCACCCTGCCATGTTTCCAACCAAGTTTCAGAACCCAATTGGTTAGAGAAAGAACCGTCAGTGCCGAATACAAAGCTATCATCAAACCAACATGCGCGCGCAGTAACAGCCGCCTCATCAGCAGACCACCATTCCATACTACCAGCGACTGGGCCAACGCCTGCTGAACCAGCACCGTCTAATCGCCAATTACCTGCCAATGGCGACGGAGGTACTTTTGCCAAGTTAAATGTCCACCAAACACCAGCACCTGTCTCAACAGTGACTGTTAAGTTCATGCCATCTGCAGTGAGTGTTAAAATTTGATAAGTAATAGAATCTGGCGCCGCACCTGGATCAGCTAATTCCTGGCCGTTGACCGCCTTAGGCAGCCCTAGATGAGCGCCCTTACCGTTAATCGTTAGTGTTTCTGCCGCCTCATCATGACTAAAAGTAGCTACAGCACTGCCATCATGAGGTGCGACTGGAACTCCGCAACCTTCAGCATCAGCACCCTGCCATGTTTCCAACCAAGTTTCAGAACCCAATTGGTTAGAGAAAGAACCGTCAGTGCCGAATACAAAGCTATCATCAAACCAACATGCGCGCGCAGTAACAGCCGCCTCATCAGCAGACCACCATTCCATACTACCAGCGACTGGGCCAACGCCTGCTGAACCAGCACCGTCTAATCGCCAATTACCTGCCAATGGCGACGGAGGTACTTTTGCCAAGTTAAATGTCCACCAAACACCAGCACCTGTCTCAACAGTGACTGTTAAGTTCATGCCATCTGCAGTGAGTGTTAAAATTTGATAAGTAATAGAATCTGGCGCCGCACCTGGATCAGCTAATTCCTGGCCGTTGACCGCCTTAGGCAGCCCTAAGTGAGCGCCCTTACCGTTGATTGTTAGTGTGCCTGCTGCTTCGTCCCACGCCCAGGTCGCATCTGCGCTACCATCATGTGGCGCTACCGGCGCTCCACAGCCTTCAGCTTCAGCACCCTGCCACGTCTCTAGCCAAGTCTCGTCACCCAAAATATTGGAGAATGATCCCGCTTTAGTAAAGGAAAATACGTCATCAAACCAGCATGCGCGAGCTTCAACAGCTGCTGCATCGGCTGACCACCACTCCATACTTCCGGGGGTTGGCCCAACACCTGCCGCACCGGCTCCGTCAAGCATCCAATCACCAACGAGTGGATCTTCAACTGGGGCAACACAACCCTCTGCACAATACTGTACACGGCTACCGTCAGTCGCTTCAGATACGTCAACGCCGACTTCACCACTAGTGTCTTCGAATGAGATATTAAATGTGACATAACCGTCAACATCATCTTCGGTCATTGCGCGTGAAGCCGACCAGTCACCAATTTTGCCTTCAAGACTCGCTGCTACGCCATTAATGGTAACCTCTGGAGTCATTAATGCTTCAGATGCTGTGAAATCAACCTTAATTGACTGTCCCAGCTTAGCCACACCATCTGGGCTAGAATTCTTTTCTTGCTGCTGAAGGATAGATACGCTTGTCAGCGTTGGCGTAACGCCATCGGAACCTGGATCAACCAAGTCATTTTCTGTAACACTGTTGCCACCACCACCGCAGGCCGACAAGATCAATGAAAATGAGAGTGCAAGAATTGCACTAAAATGTTTGGCTTGGAAAAAAGCTTGGAACCAACCCTGATTGGTAACTATTGATTGCGAGTGCATAACTCCCCCTGACTAAGATTTTAATTATTCTTCCAGCACGCGCTGAAAGGTATTGACCGTCTGATTCTCTTCCCCCGCGCCGGCAACCTCCAGAGCAATTCGATGAACAGGTATTTATATGCGATGAACTGCCGGCAGAATCAGTAAACCGTAAAATTTAGTAAAAAGATGGCTTGGTATGAGGCAATAGTTACCTTTTGCCTGTGGCATAAATTGACGAATTACCCACCATGACATTTTGGAGAATCAGGCGCACCTCCCTCTTTTACCTGCCACTCTTTAGACGTGTAAGTATGAATTGCTAGAGCATGGACTGAGCCTGCTAACTCGTCTGCCAGTGCGGCATAAACCATTTGATGACGTTGAACCAATCTTTTGCTTTCAAACTTTTCACTGACCACTATAAGTTTGAAGTGACTTTCAGACCCTGCTGGGACCGAGTGCATAAAACTCTCGTTAGTGACCTCTAGAGTGCTGGGATCTAAGTCTCTGGAGAGTTTAGTCACTATGGCTTGCTCGACAGGCTTCATCAGACTACATATTCCCAACTAAGTTTATCATTACACCGGCGGCTACCGCCGAACCAATAACGCCCGCAACATTGGGACCCATGGCATGCATTAATAGGAAGTTCTGCGGATTGGACTCAAGACCCACCTTATTCGCCACCCGCGCTGCCATCGGCACGGCGGATACGCCAGCAGCACCAATCAGTGGATTAACCTTATGGGTGGATACTACGTTCATGAGCTTAGCCATCAACACTCCTGACGCTGTACCAATGCAAAACGCAACGGCACCCAAGGCTAAAATACCCATTGTTTCGGCATTAAGGAACTTTTCAGCACTCATTTTTGAGCCAACACCTAAACCTAAAAATATTGTTACGATATTTATTAAAGCGTTTTGAGTGGTATCACTAAGACGGTTAACCACACCACACTCACGCATGAGATTACCAAAACAAAACATGCCCAATAGAGGTGCGGCATCTGGCAACAACAAGGCCACGAGAACCAGTAACGTTAAAGGAAATACGATTCGCTCAGACTTACTGACCGGCCTTAACTGCACCATTTCGATCTTACGTTCCGCTGGTGTCGTTAGAGCCCGCATTATTGGTGGCTGAATGATCGGCACCAAGGCCATATAAGAATAAGCCGCCACAGCGATGGCACCCAATAAATCTGGTGATAGCTTGCTGGTGACGAAAATAGCCGTCGGGCCATCTGCGCCACCTATTATACCGATTGAGGCAGCATCGCGAATACTAAAGTCTAAAATACCAAAATGACTCAAGCCAACAGCCCCAAGCACAGTCGTAAAAATACCTACCTGCGCAGCCGCGCCAAGCAATAAGGTTTTGGGGTTAGCCAGCAAAGGTCCAAAGTCGGTCATGGCACCCACCCCCATAAAAATAACCAAAGGAAATAGGCCTGTTTCAATACCCGCATGATAAATATAGTAAAGTAACCCGCCCGGACTCTGCATATGACCAAGAGCATCATAGACTGGGGCGGCATCGAACCCAGCACCTGGGATGTTGGCTAAAACAGTACCAAATCCAATGGGCACCAAAAGAAGCGGTTCAAAACCCTTCCGAATAGCCAAAAACAGCAATGATAAGCCGACAGCCATCATTACTAATTGACCCAATTGAATCTGCGCAAGACCTGAACTCGCCCACAAGCTATAAATATTTTCCATAGCGCGCCCCTTTAAGCCAGAGTCACTAGGAGGTCACCCACAGCACAGCTATCACCACTTTGCACTTTTACAGCGACAATGGTTCCTGCATTAGGCGCACTGATAGAGGTTTCCATTTTCATGGCTTCCAAGATAATAATCGACTGACCTTCGGCGACAGCTTGGCCTGGCTGCACTAGTACCTTGACTACTGTGCCCGCTAATGGAGCATTCACTGGAACAGCACTAGAAGCAGGCTCCACCTGCACGACTGCGGATGACTGGGCACCCAACTGTTTGATCGACGAGACATCGCCACCGGAGGCAACAGTAACATGGTAGGATTTTCCCTCCACCTCAACGGTATACGCCTCTTCACCTCTCTCGTTCATTTTAGCGACCGGTCTCCCTGCAGGTATGGGCTCAAACATGCTCGGATCATTTCTATGCTGTAAAAACTTTAACCCTACTTGAGGGAAAAGTGCATAAGTGAGCACGTCATCAATTTCTCCGTCACCCGAGGTCAGTATAAAGTCATTCTGTTGAGCGAGGCCTATCACTTCGGCTCTTAAGCTATCTAACTCGGGCTCAATATTGTCGGCAGGGCGGCAGGTAATCGCCTGTTCCCCCTCATCAAGAACGCGTAATTGCAGTTCAGTATTCACCGGCGCTGGCGCAGCACCATATTCGCCGCGCAAAACTCCCGCAGTCTCTTTAGTGATCGTCTTATACCTCTCACCCGTTAACACGTTAAGCACCGCCTGAGTGCCCACTATCTGGGACGTAGGAGTAACGAGCGGTATAAAGCCTAAATCTTCACGCACCTTCGGTATTTCGGCAAGTACTTCATCCAACTTGTCCTCGGCGCCCTGCTCTCGCAACTGCCCCTCCATGTTGGTTAACATTCCTCCAGGAACCTGGGCGACAAGAATGCGCGAATCAACGCCTCTTAGAGAGCCTTCAAACTCTGCGTACTTTTTACGCACTGGCCTGAAGTAAGCGGCTATCTCCTCCAACTTTTCAATATTAAGACCTGTATCTCGATCAGTATCTTTAAAAATCGATACTACAGACTCAGTAGCAGAGTGGCCGTAGGTCATTGACATTGACGAAATAGCGCTGTCAATATTATCAATACCAGCCTCGACACATTTCAAAATAGTACTCGTTGACAAGCCTGTAGTGGCATGAGCATGGAGTTGTATCGGAATGGCCACCGCTTTCTTTAAGCGAGTGACCAACTCAAAGCCAACATAAGGCGTAAGCAATCCGGCCATATCTTTAATACAAATTGAATCGGCTCCTGCATCCTCTATCTGTCGAGCCTGATCAATCCATAACTCAAGAGTATGCACAGGGCTTACCGTATAGGAAATTGTCCCCTGAGCGTGTTTACCAACTTGTTTTACCGCACGTAAGGCTGTTTCTAAATTGCGCATATCGTTCATTGCATCGAACACTCGAAACACATCAATCCCATTAACAGCTGCACGCTCAACAAATTTCATCACGACATCGTCTGCATAATGCCTGTAACCCAGAATATTCTGACCTCGAAATAACATCTGCTGAGGAGTATTGGGCATGGCCTTTTTAATTTCTCGAATACGATCCCAAGGATCCTCACCTAAAAATCGGATGCAAGAGTCAAAAGTTGCTCCACCCCAAGATTCCATTGACCAATAACCAATTTGATCAAGCTTTCCAGCGATGGGCAACATGTCATCGATTCGCATACGCGTGGCAAACAACGATTGGTGGGCATCACGCAATACAACTTCGGTTATCCCTAGTGCAGTCTTTTTCGAGGGCATAAATATGTCCAACTAATTAAAAAATTTATCTTTCTGAGTTTAGCATTCGAGTATTTATCAGTTTCCGCCTAGCGAGCTCGGTGCTTATCAATTGTCACCTGAATTACTTTTGCGATGCGCGGATCGACGACGGCCCCAAAGGTATCAAGGGGCAAGGCTCCAGCCAACGCATCTGGCTCTGCAGGGGCTAGTTTATTAACAATCATCGACATCAGGTGGGTGACACCCACCAGTAGAGTAAGAAACGTAAATACGGTCCCCATCCCGAACAGCATGAGATCAAGACCCTGATCAATTAAAGTTGCTTTCATTGTTCTGCCTCAAAGGAGTAATTTTGTCGTGGGCAAATTAATCTTGCGGCCTTTGCCCCATATAACCAACGTCACGCCAGCGATTATATCCTATGTCTAATTTTGTTACAGCTAGGACGCTCTTCTGGGCAACCAAACGAAAAAAACTATAGCAACAAGTAGAGTTTTTGCAAGTTGCCCTTTGCTTTCTCCGACAGGAAACCTACAATCCGTGTTCAGTTGCACTACAGAACAAAGGAATCATCAAAAATGCGATTAAAAGCGCTCCTCACCCAGCGATTCACGGCGGCGATGCGTTCCGCGGGTATTCCCGATGATTGCTCTCCCATGCTTGCCTTGAGCGGGAAACCTCAATTTGGTGATTATCAAGCTAACGGCGCCATGGGTGCCGCTAAAAGAATGAAAGCTAACCCCAGAGATCTGGCTGCCAATATCCTTCAGCACCTAGATCTCGAAGGTATCGCTGAAAAGCTAGAAATTGCAGGCCCAGGGTTTATCAACATCCATCTAAATAAGTCCTTTTTATCAACAAGTCTTAACCATATGAAACGCGACCTACTGGCGTCGGAAGATCAACAAACGGTCGTCATTGATTATTCCTCGCCGAACCTTGCCAAGGAAATGCATGTAGGGCATTTGCGATCTACCATAATCGGTGATGCCCTAGCACGTGTTCTTGAATATCAAGGACACAGTGTTAAACGACAAAATCACATGGGTGACTGGGGTACTCAGTTTGGTATGTTAATTGCCGAGTTAGAAGAACACCTGGGCGAGGGAGAGCAAGCAGAGCTCGCGTTAAACGACCTAGAACTGTTTTATCAACAGTCTAAAAAACACTTTGATGAAGATCCAGATTTTGCCGATAAGGCTCGTGGGTACGTGGTAAAGCTGCAGTCCGGTGATAAACACTGCCGCAGACTGTGGCAGAAGTTTATAAAGGTGTCAGTCGCCCATAGCTTAGAAATTTATCAACAACTTAACGTGGGACTACTTGAAGCTCATATCCAACCTGAAAGCGCCTATAACGATTCGCTTAAAGCAGTGGTCGACGATCTTAGCCATCAAGGCATAGCGGTGGATTCTGATGGAGCAAAGGTTGTATTTCTGCCTGAATTGGCGGACAAAAAAGGTAACCCCTCTCCAATGATAGTGCAAAAATCTGGTGGCGGATTCCTCTACGCGACAAGTGATTTGGCCGCCCTTCTCTATCGGATTAATGAACTGCAGGCCAATCGCATCCTATATTTTATAGACGCACGTCAGTCCTTACACATGAAACAGGTATTTATTACTGGGCGTAAAGCCAAGTATGTCTCGCAGAACGTGAGCCTTGAGCATCACTCTTTTGGCACTATGATGGGAAGTGATGGACGACCGTTTAAAACCAGGAGTGGTGGCACCGTAAAATTAGCCGACTTGCTTGTAGAGGCTGTTCAGCGGGCAGAAAAACTAGTCCGCGAAAAAAATAGCGCCCTTAGTGAAGAGCAAATTAAAGATGTCGCTAACAAGGTAGGTATTGGCGCAGTAAAATACGCGGACCTAAGTATCACACGTACCAACGATTATATTTTCGACTGGGAATCAATGTTATCGTTTGAAGGCAATACGGCACCTTACTTACAGTATGCCTACACCCGAATTTCAAGCATTTTTCGCAAAGCGGAAATAAACCCTAAAACACTTTCAGCCTCGATCGATATCATTGAGAGCCAAGAGAAAGCCTTAGCGCTCAAGTTAATCCAATTTGAGGAAGTGATTGATCAGGTCGCTCTAGACTGCTACCCGCACACGCTCTGCACGTACCTGTACGAGCTAGCCAGTGCCTTCATGACATTCTATGAACACTGCCCCGTGTTAAAGGACAGTGTCCCCAGAGAAGTTCAACAAAGCCGCCTGAAACTTTGTGCATTAAGCTCAGAAACATTGGCCTGTGGACTAGATCTTTTGGGCATCGACGTTATGGAAAAAATGTAAGTGGCTAATTGTCGATAATAATCACCACTCTAGCGCCACAATTACTTAATCGACGCACTTCTCACCTGCTCTTCCATAAGATCAAACTGACTAGCCACTAACTTATTATCAGGCTTTTTATCGAGCGTTGAAACTAGCCCTATAGCGATTAGAGACAACAAAAATCCTGGTACTAGAGCATAAAGATCAAAGATTCCACCCTCTAACTGAGACCAACCAATTACTGTCAGGCCACCCACCAATATTCCAGCCAAGGCTCCTGATGAGGTCATTTTCTTCCAGTACAAACTGACTAATATAGCGGGCCCCACCGAAGCCCCCAAGCCTGCCCAAGCATAAGAGACAACATCAAGGACTTTACTATCTGGTTGCATCGCTAGCAGCGTTGCACAGAGAGCTAGCACAACCACGGCTATGCGCCCTATCTGTAACCTATTCTCAGTACTCAGTTGCTTGTTAACCATCAACGGATACAGGTCCTCCGCCAGAGACGATGAACAAACTAACAGTTGAGAGTCCACCGTACTCATAATGGCCGCAAGAATAGCTGCCAACAATATACCGGCAATGAAGGGGTGGAAAATTAAGCCTGTTAGGGCAATAAATACTTTCTCAGAATCAGGCAATAGATCTGGTAAATAGGCAACACCACTAAGCCCCACCATGATCGCGAGCAGATAACATACTGCTGCCCAAAAGACGCCTATACTGGCCGCTTTACTGGTCTCTGAGGCGGACCTCAGCGCCATAAATCGAGCCAATATGTGCGGCTGCCCAAAATAACCTAAACCCCAACCCATTGTACTAATAATAACCATCAGCCCTAGAGCATCTCCATTAGCATCAGTAAAAATATTGAGTAATTCAGGGTTTATTCGGTTAATTCCAGAGGTAAATTCACCGACGCCGCCCACCTGCGATATGACCATAACTGGAACGCAGGCCAGCGCTAGCAACATTAGCAGCCCCTGAAAAACATCAGTCCAAGAAACGGCTAAAAACCCGCCAAATAGGGTATAGACCAGAATCAAGGTGACGCTAACAAATACCGCTATATGGTAGTCGAATCCAAACACTTCATTAAATAGTTTTCCGCCAGCGATCAAACCAGACCCCACATAAAATAGGAAAAACAATAAAATACTGATACTGGCAATGACCTTAAGCCATGGCGTTTTGTCAGCAAAACGCCGTTGTAAAAAAGTAGGTAAGGTAACGGCATCGTCTAATAGCGCGCTATAGATACGTAATCTTTTGGCCACAAGCATCCAATTTGCGGCAACCCCAATGACGAGTCCAATAGAGATCCAAGCCGCCTCTAACCCAGCCAAGTAGGCATACCCAGGCAAACCTAATAGTACCCAACCACTCATGTCCGATGCGCCGGCGCTGATGGCTGATACAGCAGGGGATAACTCGCGACCACCCAGAAAATAATCTGTGGCATTCTTAGTTTTTAAATAGGCGTAAAAACCGATACTGAGTACGATTGCCACATAAGCAACAAAGGCCACGACGGTAGAGACAGACAACTCAGACATGCTTATTCCTCACTATCACTTCCCATACTGATTGCGGATAAGAGCAACAGGCCTGCAAAAATACCCATGTTTTTAACAAAATTTTGGATTTCATGTTTGGCGTCAACACCCTCATAAACATTCCAAAAATCATGTAGATTTAGGTTAATGAGTAAAACCATCGCCGCTAAACCAAGCGCACAGATAACAACCTGTTTATTAAACAAAAGGCAAATGCTCGCACCAATTTGAGTGATTCCGGCAATCGCCAGGAGCGCCGGAACCATGCTCATGCCATGGGTTTCCATAAGCGTCACATGCATATCCCAAGCGGCGAACTTATTAATTCCCGGCAACAGAAAATACAGCGCCAGCAATACTCGACCAATATTTATTAATGCAGATTTCATAACTAATTCCTGTTATTTTTATTTTAAGGCTTCTCCGACCTGCGCGTGCCAAATCAGCGCTGAATTATGCCCCATCATCATCGCTATATGCTACTAATAAGCCCCAGATTACTGTAATTAATAACAGCGGGTTAGATGTTTTAGGTCTTAGTGCTAACGATGGGTATCAATCGCAAATCTAGACATTAATCGCCTGAATCAAGGATTCAATTTCAATATGCTTGCTCCCATTTATGTCTAGCTCTCCCTGTGTCAAGCCGGCAAAATCAAACAGCTCTGTATCCGCGAGCTGTGAGGGCGCTACATTTTTAATTGCCCCAAAGATTGCATCGATACGCCCGGGAAACTGTCGCTCCCACTGCTTCAACATATCCTTTACCGCATTGCGCTGCAGACCCGTTTGAGAACCACAAAGGTTACATGGAATGATCGGGAATTGCTTAAGTTCAGCCAATGCAATTAAATCGGATTCTCGGCAGTAAGCAAGTGGTCGAATCAGCACATTTTTCTTATCATCTGACAACAATTTAGGCGGCATCGCCTTGAGTTTGCCCTGATAAAACATGTTCAAGAACAATGTTTCAACAATATCATCACGGTGATGACCTAAAGCAACTTTGGTTGCCCCAATTTGCTCTGCGAAACCATACAAAGTACCGCGCCGTAATCTAGAACAGAGGCTACAGTAGGTCTTACCCTCGGGAATTTTACTGGTGACAATACTGTAAGTATCTTTTTCTAAAATATGATATTCAATATCAAGCTTGTCAAGATAGGCAGGTAATACATGCTCGGGGAATCCAGGCTGTTTTTGATCTAAGTTAACCGCTATGAGCTCAAATTGAATCGGCGCATTTTTCTGCAGATTCATGAGAATGTCCAGCATCGCGTAAGAATCTTTGCCCCCAGAGAGGCATACCATAATTCGATCGCCTTCCTCAATCATACGGTAATCTGCTACGGCTTTACCGACATTGCGTCGCAAACGTTTTTGCAGTTTGTTCGACTCCAATTGATTTTTCTGTAACGACATTTTCTGGCCCACTTATCTTGGTGCGCGCAGTATAGTGGCTGGATGCTCTCATCAGCAAATGGCGAAGTGTCATTTACGTAATAAGTCGTTTTTATCGACAACTAAAAAGACTACCTTACAATCTCATTCCCAAAAGATAATTGATCAATTCTTTAAGCTCTTCGGGTGGATTGTCATCATCAAATGTCACACTCCTATGTGTTTTACCCTCTGACTTTATAGCTAATGAGGTGACCATGGCTCCATCAAACTGATGGCGTTTAGAAGGCGCTTGGAGATCATCGATAGCAGCCACATCTAAGCCCGCTAAAATCGCTGCCAAGACATTGAGATTAGTCTTAGTTAAAAGAGTTTGGAGTACTTTTTTATCATTTAAAAAGTAGCTGTACCTGTCCTTTTGCACAATGACTCGTTCCGATTTTCCTCGAGAAATCGCCGAGTATTCAATCTTTTCAAAGTTTGTCACCTTCAAGGGCACAGGCTGTTTCACAATCTTATGAGCAGCCTTGTGTAACAGTGCAGTGTCATAGCCCAACGACCTCACCTGGGATACCAAAGCGCCGTAGTCTTTATCAGAAATTTGGGCTGTTCGCGCCATAATCCAAACATAGTCACGACTGGTACGCCCAATAATTGTTTGCTGGTAATTGTCATCCAAATACACAATTCTGTAATCAGCCTTGATAGGCCAGATAAATTGCATTCCCCAAATCGCGTTATTACTATTCTCAGAGACAAAGCCCCGCGGACGATAGACCTTCTGCTCTCCATCAAGGCTACCATCGTTAAAGGTGAAGGTGGTTGCAATAGAGCCGTCAGCATCCTTTTGGTACGATTCCATCGGATTATATGCGTCCTTTTCAAGAAAAGTAGGAATGTTAGCAATCACATACCAGTCACCCATAAAACGATCCAAGTCCACAGAATCCACTACAGGCATTGGCGCTGGCGTACTGCAGGCAACACCCGTTAGTATCATTGTGATGAGTAAGGTAACTCTAAATACTCGCATTTTATTCTCCCTCCCATTCATCGACACGTTCGTATCTTAGTTTCCCGGCAACTTTCACATCAGACTCCAGTGATTGCCACGCGCCTGATTCACTATATTGCAGACGAATATCGGTCTTTGGTAAGCCAAGCGTTTTATGCGTCATTCCCGTACTCGAGTCCTGTTGTGACTCAAACGTAATCGGCGTGTATTGGCCCGTTTCTACATTGAATAAGAATTCATTGTCCAGCCATTCGGGTCGCCAATAGGCAAAACTTTTTATACAACTACTAAGACTCACATCAACGCCCGCCCTGGTCACTACAAACTTCCCGCCTATTATTTTGGCACTGATCGTGGTGCTTTTATTGTTACGTTGGGTGGAGCTTTTTACACTTTGTAAACAGCCATCTTTATAGACTTCTTTGGCCAGATGTCTATAGTTGATTTTTTTAACCAACAGCACCTTAAAGTCCATTGAGGCCTGTGAAGTGACGCGAAGGTCACTCCCATCCTCAGTCAGGGTAAAGCTGTGTTGCCCCACCTCTTGATCATTTAGAAACACTTTAAATCTAATAATCTCGCTATCAGCTCTACAAATGCCTGTCGGTATTAATAGTAATAAAAACAGTAGCCGATACATAGTAATTCCCTTTGCTATAACTATTTAATGACCGACCTTGACATCGAATCAACGTTTCATGCGCTTAGCTTGATTAATTTTATCTCCAGTCTCTCTGCGAGCGGCGCTATCTTTTTTGACCAAAATATAAGTAGCGCCGACTCCCCCGTGCGTTTTTTGAGCACTATGAAAAGCCAGTACCTGATCAAATTGTCGCAACCAATGATTAACGCAACTTTTCAGACGAGCAGGTTGCTCCCTACCTTCGCCTTTACCGTGCGTCACTAAAGCGCACCTTACCCCATGTTTGTGACAATCGTCGACGAAGTGCCACAACGCTTTACGGGCCTGCTCGACGGTATGCCGATGCAAATCAAGCCGCGATTGAATCTCATATTTCCCCAAGCGTAAGTTTTTGTAGACACCATGTTGAACGCCGGGTCTCACAAACTCTAAATACGCAAGGGGGTCTACCTGCTCAATGATACTCGCTGGATCAAGAATATTGGACTCAGCAACCACCTCTTTCTGTGCAGCTTTACGTCTTTCCAAAACGCCTGGCGTAATCTGGACCGGCTTGGCAATATGCGCAGAACCCTTGTCGCTTAAAGGCTGGATGTCATCTCCAACCATATCAACAAATTGCTTATCACTTAGTTCGTCTGATTCTGATTTTTCTCGACCATCTGTCGATGACATATTGCTTACCCTAGTCTTGATCAACTGAAATTAAAACCTAGTTAGTCGCTGAGAGACTCATGGTTGATGTATTATACCCGCCCCTTAAAGGAGCCACCCATGTACGTTTCCGCCCACCACGTTATTAGCGTTCACTATACCCTTACCGATGATGATAATGCATTGATTGACTCAACTTACGATGATAAAAAGCCAATGGTTTACCTTCATGGTCGAGGGCAGATGATTATTGGCTTTGAGCAGGCAGTGGCGAAGGCTGAAATCGGTCAAAAAAGGCATTTTACGGTAGCCCCAAATGACGGTTATGGCTTACGAAATGTTAATAACAAGCAACGTATTCCCATTAAATACCTTAAACACGAAGGAAAATTGTCGATAGGTAAAGCCATACATGTCAATACTGACAATGGCGTTAAGCCAGGCACGGTCATTAAAGTCGGACGCTTCAATGTCGATGTCGACATGAATCATCCCCTCGCAGGAAAAAACCTTACCTTTGAGGTCGAGATTGTAGATATTAGAAAAGCAACCAAAGAAGAGACGGACCACGGCCATGTTCACGGCGACCAAGGTTGTAACCACTAATGGAGTTGTACTGGTACCAATACGCTCTGATTGCATTGGTCTTTACCTGGAGTGGATTTGTACGCTCTGGGCTAGGGTTTGGCGGGGCACTATTTACCATCCCTTTTTTACTACTGATTCACGATGATCCGGTATTTTTTCTACCTATCATCTCTATCCATTTATTATTGTTTGCCCCTTTAACTATCTTACTTAGTAAACAAAAAGCACCTGATGCTGAAGGCAACCCTGTTACAGATATCCATCGTATTAACTGGCGCTTTGTGCGCTTTGCGCTGACGATTATGTTTATACCAAAATTGGCCGGCGTTATCGGTCTCATCGTGTTACCTACTGATCTTATGAATAGCATTATTTTCTTGCTGATCGCTGGTTACTCCATGACTTATATCTTGGGTCGCCCGCTACAAAGCAGCAGTCAAACACTCGACATTGTGTTTTTGATAATTGGTGCCTATATCAGCGGAACATCGCTGGTGGGAGGGCCAATGGTTATTGCCGTTGCTCTTCGTCACATTAAGCCTTATGAGTTTCGTGACACTTTGTTTGTTATTTGGACTGTTCTGGTGAGTATTAAATTAGCAGCCTTTGCCTGGGTCGGTGTCAGCCTTAATCTGCTTCCTGCTCTATATCTGCTGCCCTTCGCAGGTATAGGTCACTTTATTGGCTTGGGCGCCCATGAAAAGCTACTGCGCCAGGATAGTAAAAAATTCTATCAAATACTGGGATCAATATTGCTCTGTGCCTCGGGCGCGGGATTGTACCAAGTACTGATTTAAAAAAAGAGCGCTATGATCATTCTCATAACGCCCTTTTCCGGGGTAAATCTGTTTAAATTAGTCGTTAAGTAGCATCAAAATACTCTGTCGGCATAGCCATAACACTATCGGCACTAGCCTTCATAGTTTTAGCATGCATGTCGGCACGCGGCAGAATGCGTTCAAAGAAAAAAGTCGCGGTATGAAGCTTTTCTTGTAGAAATATGGTGTCTCCTGCTCCTGCGGCTAATTGGGCGGTCGCCACTGCACTCATTCGAGCAAACATATAGGCCATATAGGCATAACCTGAAAACATCAAAAAATCTACAGAACCTGCACCAACAGAGTCTGGATTTTTCTTGGCTCCGGCACCCAATTTATACGCCAGCACTCGCCAACGAATAGCCAGTTTGGCCACTTGCCACGCTTGCTTGCGAACAGCCTTGTTCTTACCCGCTGCAGTCCACGGCATAAAGCCCTTGGCAAATGACAACATTTCCCCAGTGAACGCATTAAGCTGCTTAAATTTATCCATAAGTACCTTGCGACCCACCAAATCAAGAGCCTGAATACCTGTAGTGCCCTCATATAAAGTGGCAATACGACTATCTCGCAGTATCTGCTCCATACCCCATTCTTTGATATAGCCATGACCACCAAACACCTGAACACCCTGATTAGCCGCCTCAACACCTAGTTCAGTAATAAAACCTTTTAGTATTGGAGTACAGAATCCTAATCGAGTTTCCGCTTCCTTTTTTGCATCCTCTGTCTTACCGGCACGATAAACGTCGGCGAATTGGGAAGCATAGGTCACCATGGCACGACCGCCTTCGGCGATAGCACGCTGAGTTAGCAGCATACGCCGCACATCGGGATGTTCGATAATGGCATCTGCTGGGCCCTCAGGATTTTTAACACCTGAAATAGAACGCATCGCCAACCGATCCCGGGCATAAGCTGATGCGCCCTGATAAGATCGCTCAGCTGCAGAGACCCCTTGACTAGCAGTGCCTATACGCGCCACATTCATATAGGTGAACATCGCATTCAATCCATCGTGGGGCTCTCCGATTAGAAAGCTCTTTGCACCGTCAAAATTTAGCACCGCTGTACCGTTACCATGAATACCCATTTTGTGTTCAATAGAGCCACATCTGACCCCATTTCTTTCTCCCACGGAGCCATCTGCAGCAGGCATAAATTTAGGAATAATAAATAAGGACAACCCTTTTGTGCCTTTGGGCGCATCAGGTAACTTGGCTAATACGATATGGACAATATTTTCGGTGAGATCATGCTCGCCAGCACTGATAAAAATCTTAGTTCCATCGACGCTGTAACTTCCATCTTCATTAGGCACAGCTTTGGTCTTCATCTGCCCCAGATCAGTTCCGCAGTGCGGCTCAGTCAAGCACATAGTGCCACTCCACACGCCACTGATTAATTTGGTTAGATAATCACTCTTCTGCTGCTCTGTACCATGATCTTCCAAGGTCGCAATAGCACCCTCACTAAGGCCCGGATACATTGCCCAAGCCCAGTTGGCCGTCGTTATCATCTCAGTGACCGCTAGCCCAACAGATGACGGAAGATGCTGCCCACCCGCATCTTCAGTGCCTGTTAGAGATGTCCAACCTGCTTCTATGTAGGTCTTATAAGCTTCTTTGAATCCTGCAGGTGTGGTCACTACACCGTCATCCCAGACACAACCTTCATCTCCAGATTGGTAGAGCGGTGCTAGTTCATTCTCACTGAACTTTGCTCCTTCGGCAAAAATTGCTTCGATCATATCGGGAGTTGCCTGATCGCCACCCTCTACTTGCTCATAAAGGGTTTGCATATCAAAGACATCGTTAAACAAAAACAATACGTCTTTCATGGGAACTTTGTAGTTAGGCATTGGTTAAATCCTGTGAAATAAAACCTTCTAAGTGAGCATGCTCACCCGTTTGGTTAAAAAGTGAAAACTGGGTCTGCCCCTGATTTTGTTTAGTATAAAACAAGACCTTTGAAGGCAAAAATAATGGGCGATGAAAATTGACATCAACCGTGTATCCGTCATTTGGCAAATACTCAGCGAGCATAGCGAGGCAACGAGCCTTGCTCCACATGCCGTGGACTATGGCTTTTTTGAAACCAAATAGTTTGGCCGTAACATTGGCTAGATGTATAGGGTTGTAATCACCAGAAACTTTGGCATAGCGCCTCCCCATATTGCTCTTTACCTGCCAATCCTGTGGGGCACCCTCCTTCATTACTGTGAGTTTTAGTTCTCGGTCTATATTAGTTTCACATCGATGTAACATGGTAGAAACACTCGACCAGACTATTTCTTTATCAACTTTCACGGACCCCTCAACTGTCCACTCAAGTCCTCTGGAGGTAACTTGGCTTTCACCTATCATCAAACACAAACTCATCGGTTGCCTGACATCAAAACTTTTATGAACCGTTATTTTGTTCGCCAAATGGACTTGCCCCATTGCTTTCATGGGAAAATTTGAATGCGTCATAATGTTAATCATCATGGGGAAAATCAGCATATTGAGATAGGTTGCTGGTAACTTTGTGCCCACAGGAAAGCCACACAAAACTTGGTAGGCTCGTAGATGTTTTTGATCAATATAAACATTATCAACAGAATTGCTTAGCAGAGGTATTGTCTGACCCAATTTATATCTATCGGCTTTGAGTGCCGCCTTACAAAACAAGCCAGCCATGCGGGGCAATCGCTCTAGCTGAGCAGTTAACAAATAATCGTCAGAGTCGGGCGTAGAACCTTTATTTAGTTTATTCATTGCCTAACATTAAACATCTCATCAACCTAAGTCATTAGCTATAAAAATCACAGTTTTGTCATTTGGGTCAATTGTGTATGATACTATCCTAGACGCTTTAATGAAGGCTAGCCCACCTTCTTATTAACGTGATAAATAGGAATGCAGTTTATGGCAGCGAAAGTATTAATGGTAGATTACTTGAACCCTCAACACGCTGCGGATATGGTGTTTTTGCTGGATAGCTATGCTTGTGATCCCATGGGCGGCGAAAAGCCGCTATCCCAAGAAGTTAAATCGTCTTTAGTGGGGGAGTTGGCCAAAATACCCCATGCTTTTAGTGTTATTTGTTATATCGCAGGCGAGCCTGCCGGGCTCGTGAATTGCTTTGAGACATTTTCAACATTCAACTGTAAACCCCTGGTGAACATTCACGATGTAATCGTCATAAAGGCGTTTCGCAAGCAAAATATTAGTCAGTTGATGCTTGATAAAGTCGAGCAAGTCGCAAAGGCTAAAGGCTGCTGTAAACTCACATTGGAAGTATTGGAAGGTAATACCGTCGCGCAAAATTCCTACTTTAAATTTGGTTTTGCAGGATATGAATTAGACTCGAAGATGGGTAACGCCATGTTCTGGCAAAAAGCTCTTTATTAGGTGTCTTTATGACAGGCTTAACTGATTCTGGAACATTAGTTCGACTTGCCTATCAGGGATTACGGTCGCTAGGCGTTGATGCTGACGAAGTCTTACGCCGGTCAGGCTTTGACCCAGAAAAGCTGTACCAAGAAAATCTACGTACTCAATTTTCAGCACAACCGCATTTTTGGCGAGCCGCCGTAACTCTCTCGGGGGACTCTTGTATTGGCCTGCACCTAGGCGAGAAAATGCCTGCCTATAAGGGTCAAATTCTCGAATATCTATTATTAAGTAGTCAAACATTTGGCGATGGACTAAAGCGAGTCATTAACTATCAACGGTTAATCAGTGACGCTCTGCATGGACAGTTGAGTGAATCGCCTCAACCTTGTTTGACCAGTTATTTTTCTAGCCATCAATACGCCACATCACATCTCGCCGAGGCCATGGTTTTGGGCCTAATTAAAGTCTTTCAGTCAGTCACTGACGGTACGTTCAAGGCAGAGAAAGTGGTCTTTAATCACTCCCCGAATACCAATATTGATGAATATGAACGCATATTTAAATGTCCGGTCGAATTTAACGCTGAATCATTTCAGTTGTTCTTTTCTGAGTCAGTCTTAAATTATAGATCTCTGTATGCAGAGCCACAACTGCTAACACTTAACGTCAAGGCCGCAGACCAACATATAGCGATGCTTGAACAGCGTGATTTTATTAACAAAGTTCGTGGTCAAATGGCTGCCCTTTTGGAGGCTCAAGATGTCACTCTGGAAAGAGTATCAGCTAATATGGGAATCAGCTCTCGAGGTCTGCGCCATCAATTAACTATCGCCAACACTAGCTTCCAGAAGATATTAAACGATCTCAGACACCGACTTTCATTGAGACTATTGTCAGAAACCAACGAGGGCATCAGTGAAATCATCTACCTCACAGGGTTTTCTGAGCCAAGTACGTTTTATCGGGCATTTAAACGATGGGAGGGTATAACGCCCATTGAATATCGCCGAAAACAGCAAAATAAAACATCATAAGACCTGATGCTAATCATTGGGCTTCTAATACATTAATATTCAAGTAGAATGAGCGGCCGCTAAATGGGAATAGAAGTCAGTATAGGACTTCGCTTTGGAGCAAAAACTAGTATGACCACGAATACACACCCTGCCTTTGAGCTTTTACGTGAACAATCTATTCCCTCTCTAAAATTACATTATCAGGAGTATCGGCACCGCGTGACCGGCGCTCAGCATATTCACCTAGCCGCGGACAATAAAGAAAATGTGTTTTTAGTGGCTCTGAGAACCGTACCTGACGACTCTACCGGCGTGGCCCATATTCTTGAGCATACGGCTTTGTGTGGTAGTGAAAAGTACCCTGTGCGTGATCCGTTTTTCATGATGATTAGACGCTCACTCAATACGTTCATGAATGCTTTTACCAGCTCTGACTGGACGGCCTACCCTTTTGCTAGCCAGAATAAAAAGGACTTTAATAATCTTCTAAGTGTCTATTTGGATTCTGTTTTCTTTGCCCGTCTTGACCCCCTTGACTTCGCTCAAGAAGGTCATCGGCTTGAGTATTCAGACACAGCTGATACCACGTCCGAATTAACCTTTAAAGGTGTGGTCTACAACGAAATGAAAGGCGCCATGAGTTCGATTAATTCGACCCTGTGGCAAACCATGTCCAAGCACCTTTATCCAACCAACACTTATCACTACAACAGTGGTGGTGAACCGGCTGATATTCCAGACTTAACCTATCAACAATTCAAAGATTTTTATAAGGTTCACTATCACCCTAGCAATGCTATTTTTCTTACCTTTGGCGATATTCCCGCCATTGAGCATCAGACACAGTTTGAAGACTCAGCACTGAGTCGATTTGAGAAGTTGGATTGTCACATCGCGGTAGAAAATGAGCAACGCTATAGCAGCCCACAGTATGTCGAGGAGGATTATGCCTTTAACGAAGAGGGTTCAACTGATAATCAGACTCACATTATTGTATCTTGGCTCCTTGGCGAGTCCACCGATTTAGAAGCCACGATGAAAGCTCGACTGCTTGCAAGCGTGTTATTAGACAACAGTGGTTCGCCATTGCAGCAGGCGCTTGAAACAACCGATCTAGGAACCTCCCCTTCACCTATGTGTGGCCTTGAAGATTCGCAAAAAGAACTTTGTTTTGCTTGTGGCATCGAAGGTTCTAATCCAGAACATGCCGATGCTGTGGAAGCGCTCATTTTAGACGTTTTGGAAAGTGTTGCTAAAAATGGATTACCAGAAGATCAGGTAGCCGCAAGCCTTCACCAGATTGAGTTATCACAGCGTGAATTATCCGGAGGTGGCTATCCTTACGGTCTACAGTTGATCTTAACCTCACTCACCAGCGCCACGCATCGCGGCAATCCACTTGATCTGCTCAACCTAGACCCAGTATTGGAAAAATTACAGCACCAAATCAAAGATCCTGATTTCATCAAATCATTGGCTCGAGAGCTGCTACTGGACAACCAACATCGGGTACGTTTGGTCATGAAACCTGACACCGAACTGAGTCACGCGAAAGAACAACTAGAAAAAGATCGCTTGGCAAGTATTCAAGCTAGTTTAAGCGAGGCGGAAAAGCAGCACATTGTTGACTCGGCACTCGCTCTTAAAAAGCGTCAAGAGATGGAAGAGGACCTCGAGATATTACCCAAGGTAGGTATAGAGGACGTTCCCTCTGACATTATCTATCCCGAAAAACATCAGGTTAAGAAAACCCCCCTCCCGTTGACTAGCTACAGTGCCGGCACCAATGGCTTGGTGTATCAGCAAATTATTATGCCAATGCCCTCAATGACCGACCAGCAAATGGATCTGCTACCTTTATACAGTACCTGTGTTACTGAGATGGGTGTGGGAAAGCGTAATTATCTAGACACACAACTTTGGCACTCTAGTGTTGTCGGTGCTTATTCTGCATCGGTTAGCGTGCGCTCGGACAAAGCAAGTTTGGACAAATTGTATGGCAACATTAGCTTTTCAGCTAAAGGATTAGCATCCAATCAATCCGCCATGACAGACCTTATGCAAGAATCTTTGCAACAGGCTCGCTTTGATGAATTGCCTCGATTACGTGAACTGATTGCCCAAATTCGCAGTCACCGTGAATCATCTGTCGTTAGTAACGGCCATATTATGGCAATGACGGCCGCAGCTAGTGGGCTATCAGCCAATGCCAACCTAAGCCAGCGCTGGGTGGGCCTAACAGGTCTTTCCTTACTTAAGACGCTAGATAATGGCTTAGATTCTGATGAAGGCCTTTCAATTTTAGCAACTCAGCTTGAAACGATTCATCAGTTAGTCCTCAAACAACCACGGCAATACCTGCTAGTGGCAGAAAAAGAACGTTTAAATGCCTTTAGTGGGCAGATGGAAACGAGTTTCGCGGGCTCTCCCATAGGCGCTTCCGGCGATAATTTAATCAGCTATCAACCCAAACTAACAGCCGTTAATCACTGCTGGACAGCCAACACTCAAGTGAGTTTTTGCGCCAAGGCATATCCTACAGTACCCGCTGCACATCCAGATGCTGCTGCTCTGACGATTCTTGGTGGTGTTTTGCGTAACGGTTTTTTACACCGAGTCGTTCGAGAGCAAGGCGGCGCCTATGGTGGCGGTGCATCTCAAGATAATCAGTCGGGTACTTTTCGCTTTTACTCTTATCGCGACCCCCGTATTGCTGGTACTCTGGCCGATTTTGATGAATCTATTGAGTGGTTACTCAAAGAGCCTATAAGTTTCGACAAAGTTGAAGAGTCTATCCTTGGTGTAGTGGGTAGCCTCGATAAGCCAGGGTCTCCTTTTGGTGAGGCAATGCAAGCCTTTCACTCAGAACTGAACGGGCGCAATAAAGCCTCAGCGATGGCATTTCGTCAACGTATTTTGGCCGTTACTTCTCACGACTTAAAACGCGTTGCTGAGCAGTACTTGCGCCACGATTTAGCGCAAACCGCAGTCATAACTAATGTCGACTTGGCCGCTAAGACTGGGCTTGAGATAATGGCGGTTTAATCAGCATGCCAGACCCAAAGCACGATAATTTATTTGCTAATCCGTTAGGCGATGTACCCGGCTTTGTCTTTGATCAAGCCGTGGTTGACGTGTTCCCAGACATGATTAGCCGATCGGTTCCAGGTTATCAAACAATTCTGTCCCACTGCGGAGAATTGGCCGCGCGCTATGTGCAATCACAAACCCATTGTTATGATCTAGGTTGCTCTCTTGGCGCCTCGACACTCGCAATGCGTCCCAATATTGAAGGGCGTGATGCAACCATTGTTGCCGTTGATAATTCAGCCGCCATGCTAAGTCGGTGCAAGACTATCCTTGACACCACATCCTCACAGGTTAAGACGCAACTCCTTAATGCAGACATCTGTGATGTTGATATTAGTAATGCGTCATTAGTGGTCATGAACTTCACCCTACAATTTGTGCCCTTAGATAAGCGTTTAGCATTGCTAAAAAAGATTTATCAAGGATTAAATCCTGGCGGATGCATGATTATTTCCGAGAAATTATGTTTTGAACCAGAGTCACTAAATTCACTACTGAGTGATTTACATCACCAGTTTAAAAGAGCACAGGGTTATAGTGATTTAGAAATCAGCCAAAAACGAGACTCCATCGAGAACGTATTAGTGCCTGAAAGCTTGGATGCGCATATACAACGATTAAGGGCTTGTGGATTTCACTCCGCAAGCCCCTGGTTTCAGTGCTTCAACTTTTGCTCGCTGGTAGCCTTCAAGTAAGCCAAACAGCATTTGAGGTTGATTATGATGTCATCTTAATCGCCATTTTGATCAACTTCCTGACCTTGGGCGTATACGGCGGATGCATCATTGATGCAGAACTAAATTTATCAGTTAGCACACTTCGCTCATGGGTAAAGGCGTTAAAGCCCCACACACCACCTGACTTACCAATGCCGCTGTTGTTAACCCCACCGAACGGCAGGTTAGGGTGTAAGAAATGCATCATCGCTTGATTGATGCAGGTATCACCAGCACTGGTTTCAGTAAGTATTTTTTCAATATTGCGACTATCTTTGCCATAAATGTAGAGGGCTAAGGGTTTAGGTTTACTATTTACATATGAGATCACTTCATCAAGATCAGTAAAGGTAATAACCGGCAATAAAGGACCAAATATCTCCTCATGCATGATCGCTGAATCCTTCGACATTCCTTCAATCAATGTTGGCGCTATAAATCGTCCCGCATCATCCGTTTGGCCACCCGTAATCAGCTTACCACCCTGCGCCTGCGCATCGGTCAGTAGACGGCTAATGCGCTGATAGTGACCATCATTGACGACCTGACAATAATCACCATTCTCCTTAGCATCAGTGCCCAGCCCATACTGCTTATTAACACAGGCCACCATTTCTTTAACGAATTCGTCTTTAATAGACTCGTGAACATAGAGGTAATCCGGTGCAATACAGGTTTGTCCGTTATTAATAAACTTGCCCCAAGCAATCGACTGCACAGCCTTTTTAATATCCACTGATTTGTCAACAATTACCGGGCTTTTACCACCCAATTCTAAAGTCACCGACGTTAGATTTCTCGCGGCCGCCGCCATCACATGTTTACCCACCGCAGGGCTACCTGTGAAGAAAATATGATCGAAAGGTAAGCTAGTCAAATAACTAGCCACGTCTGCTTCTCCTTGAAACAAGCAAACTTCCTCAGGGGTAAACGCTTTTTCGACAATTTCACTGATCACAGCCGACATGTTAGGTGTCATTTCCGAAGGCTTAATGATGACTGTATTACCTGCCGCAATAGACCAAATCATAGGGCCAAAAGTCAGATTAAAGGGATAGTTCCAAGGTGAAACCACCAAGGTAACTCCCTTTGGTTCCTTGACAATTTTCGATGAAGTACCAAATAGCGCCATGGTTGCTTTAACTGGCACTGGCTTCATCCATTTTTTTAGGTTTTTACGAACATGTTTAAGCTCCGCCAGCACTGCCATGATCTCTGACATGTCCACCTCAGCTTGAGGTTTTCCAAAATCATCGGCGGCAGACTTATATATTTTTTCTTCTGAATCCCGAAAGGCTTGCTCGAATCGATCGAGCACCTCAACTCTTTTTTTGTAATCTGATTTTCGCAGCTCTATGGCATAGCGCTGTTGGCGCGCAAAAGCATTATCAATATCTTGCTTAACTTGCTCATTTAAATCTGACATTTTAAACCTCTATTCTCTAATTTTATTCGAGTGACGGCACATGTCTCTGGTTAATAGTGCGGTGGTCTCTCACCCTCTTCCTGATCGCCCTGGTCGACCGTATCTTGCAGAGATTCAATGCGCTGCAATAATTTACGATGAGCCTTGGTTAATGTATCAATCTCTTTTTTCTGACGGAAAATCTCATCACCTAATTCGGCATTGGTCATCTCAAAAAATGCCAGTTTTTCCTCAAGCTCCTGAAATCGCTCTTCACTCATTATATGTTCGTCCTAGCGGTTTGTTCGGTATCACCATTGTATATAACACTTAACATTTAGTATGTTTGGTATATTAATTTTAATCAACGATACTCAATTAACCATTCGAGTATTCGATCCCCACCTGAAATCTCAAATGAGTAAATTAGATTGGCAGGTTACACCCTGTTTAATCAAAAAACTAACCGGCAGTATAGGGCGCAAATTTGGAAAGATCCTATTTTTAATAGTAGCCAAAACACTTAGACCAAACTAATAACTTTAAACGCTCGCCCTGTAATTAAAGCTTAGGACAATTAAGGTGTAAGAATCGAAAATTTGAATTTTCAGCAATGATGACTTCGAGCCTACAGTCCTTTAAGGTATACCCTCAGTTAAATACTTGATGGCGCTGAAGAGCAGAAGATATCAATGCATATTTTGTCTAAAAAAAGAAATTCAACACAATGCATCACAGAAAAACCAAGACCAACGTTGAGCAATAATCGGCCATGGTTACTTCTATGTCTTACATCTTTGCTGATCTCGTGCTCTGACCAACAACATTCCACTTCCGATAGTACAACCCTACCCTACGCCATCGGGTCATCAACGCGGTTTATACATGATGAATCTCGACCCTTTGATACCGTTGCAGAGGTGAATCTTGGGATCCGCACATTGATTACTGAGCTTTGGTATCCGGTTGATCATCCAACTATTAGAAAGCAGCACACTGAATTTCGCCGGGCCACTTATGGGGATTACGTTTTCGGCAATTTCAGCATGCATCAAAGGATGATGACTGATACCACTTTCTTCCACTTGACCCCAGCCACAGTGCGCGCCGGCGTGACCCAAGATGATATCAACCTAGCTATTGAAGAATTATTTTATCGCCCACGACAGAGCTATATCGATGCGCCATTGACCTCAACACCAAACAAACTACCGGTGATTGTGATGACCCATGGTGATGCCGGTAGTCGGTACAATATGGAAACTGTTTGCGAGTACTTGGCCGCCAATGGTTATGTTGTTATTGCACCTGAGCACACAGGCAATTCCCCCTACTCAATGACCGGCAGTGATCCAGCGCTAGCCATACAAGGAGGCGATAAAGCTTTTCGTCAAGCAATGGTCGACATAATTCCACTGCTTGATGATCAAGGTGCGTACGGCAGCAAAGATAATTATGGCCAGAGTTTTACGCCACTATCCGACTCCCCTGACCCGCTCCAAGCACTGGTGGATCTGGATAGATCTTTAATACAACGTTTAAATGATTTGCGGGCTGCCCTTGACGAGTTGGAGCAAATGAATACAAAGGGGCCGTTTGCGGGACGCCTAGATTTAGATCGTATCGGGCTAATTGGCCGATCCTTTGGCGGTTCTACAACCCTCGCGGGCCTAGCCATGGAAGACCGTTTTACCTCGGGCTTTGCCGTAGTGCCTCCAGGCTGGGTAGACCAGCGCAGCTTAGTACCGCAAAAGATACTCATTCCTGCTGAGAAAGAATCTGTCTTACTCAGCATCCAGGGAAACCATCCATTTACCCATTTCCGAAAACCCACATTTTTACTAAGCGGTAATGAAGATTCATTAATCATAGGGCTTGCTGCACAGCAGGCGACCCTAACAGATACCACAGAACCCAGTGCGTCCAATCCACACCCTGCGATGCGAGATGCTTTTGAACAAGCCAGTGTCCCTGTTGTCTGGGGGCTCTTAGAAAACGCCAATCACTCCACATTCGGCGTTTCAGGTGGGTATTGGTGGCCCCAACTAAAATCTAATACGCAAAAACGAACCTTTGACCCAAGCATAGAGTTCACACTGGCTGAACCTAGTGATGGTCATAAGATGCAGAAAGAAAAAGCGTTGGCGTTCTTTGATCTCACCATACGCCAAGACTCATCCGCCCGTGGCGATCTTTTGAACCAAGACTACCGATCTCAAGGGCTTATTTTAGAAGCACGAAACTTCTAGACCACCGACCACAGATAACCAGGTAATTTCACCTGATGATATAAGGCAAACAAACTATGGCACTTATTCTTACTATCGCAATGAGCGCTGTCCTTCTAACCGCATTTATCATCGCTGTATATTGGCGAAATGTGGAATGCGTAGGAGAAATACCCACATCTTTTTTGACCTTTATGGCCATCCTCTTCACCTCAGGTTTAGATGTGGGATTAATAATGTTTCCGATACCTGATTTTAATATCTATGCCAACGAAGCATCCTATGCATTTACAAACCCACTAGCGCTAGAATTTGGGTTCTGGGGGTTTTTAGTCTGGGGTTTTTATTTCACCACAATCTTTTACTTTTGCATTGTAGAACCCAAATTAAAATTATTTGAAATACCTCTGATCAAATGGACAAACAACATCGTCATTATTGGAACCTGTGCCTTTAGTGCCTATTTGTTTTTAGTCTACCTACCGGACTTCATCGTAGCCATTAGCGACCCTCTAAAATACGGACTGGTTGGCACTGTCGTTCTAATAGCTGCCGCATCGAGTACTCATATTCGTTATGTGAAAATATTAAGCATTGGGTCAACTTGGTTATTTTTCGGGCTTATTTTTGGCATGTGGTGGTCAGGTGACATGGGTTTGGGGGGACTCGCAAGCTCAATGATGAATATCGGAGACTACTTTTACAATATCAATCATTATCTCGCGCCTATCACTGATTATCACCAGTTTTACCTCTACTGGTGGTTTGCTTGGAGTATCATGATAGGTCAGTTTATATCTCGGTTCGTCAGCGGATTAAAGGCCTGGCAACTGTTGGGAGCCCTTTTAGTGGTGCCTTCCATTCCTATAGCAATTTGGTTTTCAGTGCTCTACTTCTATTTTGACAACGGAATGGATATTGCCAGTATTTGGCGCATTGCCATGGTGGGCGTGGGGGTAATATTTGTGATTAACTCACTCGATTCACTGATGCGGTTATACACACGTAATATTGGCATGACCGTAGAGCGATTGGGCAGACTGAAATATGTCGCCAGTAATTGGTTGATTATGGTTTCCTTAGTCCTGCTCTATCAGTTCACACCATTACAAATTGAATGGGTGGGGCTCGCGGTCATCGCCATCTATGCAGTTTGTTACTATCTAGTTGCTCAACGCAGACACCTACTTAATGAGAGTTAGCGATGCCTCTAAGCGAGTTGCCAAAAAATCATCTCGGACTTAGTGAAGTATGAGAATAGAAAGTTAAAGTAGTAAACCTAGACGATTAGACCCATGAAATACTTTATAATTACCACTTAACGTGACAGGTAAAATAATGCTCCCCTCAGTAATAGACTACAAGCCATTGTTTAATTGGCTACAAACCTCTGACCTGAAAGCCTGGCATAAAAGCCTACCCGATCTGGTCAAGGAGCGTCTGGATGGTGGTCGCTGGGGAGATATGCCAGGTTGGCTGCAGGCATTTGAAAGCCTTCCCGAGATTAGCGCGAAACATCATGATTTTAGTTCTGGGATGACCATTGGCAACGCAGCAGATATTACCGCAGAGGTGCGTTATCAGCTACAACAAGCCCTTATGGGGCTTCACCCCTGGCGCAAAGGGCCCTATCAACTATTCGGCTTGCCTGTTAATACTGAATGGCGGTCAGATTGGAAATGGGATCGCGTAATGCCTCATTTACAGTCATTAAATAACCGCTTAATTCTGGATGTCGGCTGCGGCAATGGTTACCACTGTTGGCGTATGCTCGGCGCTGGCGCCAAGCGTGTAATAGGCATTGATCCCTCAGCCAAGTTCGTTTTTCAGTTTAACGCGATTAAAAAATATGCTGGGACTCAATTACCGATCGATGTGTTACCCATAGGTATAGAGCACATGCCAAAAAAACTAGCCGCCTTTGATACGGTATTTTCAATGGGTATTCTTTATCACAGACGTTCACCCATGGACCACTTACGCGAATTGCGTGAACTACTTCGTCCTGGAGGACAGTTAGTCTTAGAGACTCTTGTTATCGACGGACCTGAGGGTCAAGTATTAGTCCCTGAAGGGCGTTATGCCAAAATGCCCAACGTCTGGTTTTTGCCATCGCCAGACACCCTAACGAGTTGGATGCGAAAGCAAGGCTTTGTTAATCCCCGAGTCGTTGACATAGGTACAACCCGAGTTGAAGAGCAGCGCAGTACCGACTGGATGACTTACGATTCACTTAGGGACTTTTTAGACCCTAACGACATTACTAAAACGGCAGAGGGCCACCCTGCACCCCTTCGCGCAGTAGTGCTTGCAGAGGCGCCCTTCTAGCGTGTTTAATCGCTTTATAGCTAGGCTTTTAGAGCCTCATAAGCTGGGACATAGTCATAGCCCAAAGCATCAGCAACCGCCTTATAGGTAACTGAGCCCTTATGGACATTCAAGCCACTTTGTAAATTAGCATCTCTAAACAACGCACTAATAGGATCATCAGCTAATGCAAGGGCATAGGGAAGCGTAGCATTGTTGAGCGCCATGGTGGCCGTTCGGGCCACGCCGCCGGGCATATTGGCGACACAGTAGTGCACTACGTCATCAACCACATAAGTGGGAGTCTGGTGGGTCGTCGCCTTGGATGTTTCGAAACAGCCACCTTGGTCAATAGCCACATCAACGACCACTGCACCTTTTTTCATTCGACTAATCAAATCTCGGCTCAGTAACTTGGGTGCTGCCGCACCAGGAATTAGCACCGCGCCAATCACCAGGTCAGCTTCCAGAGAATACTCTTCTATCGCTGTATTAGTCGAATAAACACATTTCACTCTACCTTCATACTCATTGTCCAACTGACGTAAACGTGAAATAGAACGGTCTAATATAGTCACATCAGCGCCCATACCTACCGCCATGGATGCCGCATTATCTCCGACGACACCCCCTCCAATGATTAACACTTTTGCAGGTGCGACACCTGGCACACCCGCCAGCAAAACGCCTCGACCACCCTGAGCTTTCTCTAAATGGTGTGCGCCCGCCTGCACAGACATGCGCCCAGCCACCTCTGACATCGGCGCTAGTAAGGGTAACCCGCCTTGAGCATCGGTGACTGTTTCATAGGCCACGCAGGTCGCACCTGACTCTACTAACAGATTGGTCTGCTCTAGGTCTGGTGCAAGATGAAGGTAAGTGTAGAGGATTTGCCCCTCGCGCAACATTTTGCATTCATGGGCTTGCGGTTCTTTTACCTTTACGATCATCTCTGCCCGAGCAAAGATATCTTCAGCCGAACGGCTTATCTCAGCACCCACATCAATATATTGATCATCGGTAAAGTCGATGGCAGCACCAGCGTCTGCTTCAACAATCACTTGATGACCGCGTTTAACTATCTCAAGTACTGACGCTGGCGTTAAACCGACACGGTATTCATGATTTTTGACTTCCTTAGGAACTCCTATTAACACAACTGCACTCTCCATTTTATTAGGGTATGTAATATTAATTATTCTGAAATTTTAATCTTATATAGAAATTTTTATTATCTATAAACCGTAATAACTAGATTATTTTTCTATAATAAGTAAAATAACGATATATTTTTCTGTTTAAAGGTTATTTTCTAAAATGGCATCAAAACCGGACGCTGAAGGAACTGACAAACTTGGCAAAATTGACTGTAATATAATGCGAATTCTGCAAAAAGATGGTCGCATAAGTTACACAGACCTAGCCAAGCAAGTAGGCTTATCTGTAACCCCCTGTATCGAGAGGGTAAAGCGGCTTGAGCGGAATAATTATATCTTGGGTTACAGCGCCCAAGTGTGCCCAGAAAAGCTAAACGCAGGACTAGTCGTTTTCGTTCAAATACGCCTCAACCACACCTCGCAAGAGAACTTTGAAGAGTTCCATCGCTCGGTCATCGACTTGGAGAATATTCAGAGCTGCTTTTTAGTCTCTGGCAACTACGACTATTTACTTAAAGCGCGCGTTGCGGATATGGCGGCCTATCGCGAACTTCTGGGCCACAGAATCTTAAAACTACCTGCAGTGCAAGAGTCCACAAGTTATGTTGTTATGGAGGAGCTTAAGGAAACCATGTGGGTGCCCATTAGCTACAAACACTAACCTGCACAGTGCTACAAATAGAATAAGGCTTACACCACAGACTAGTAGACTTAAGACTGCACTTTAAATATGAAAAATCCGCATTCAACAACAGGCATTTGTTGACTCAACCACGGCCCTCACCTATAGTACGCGACCTCAGAAATGAGAGAAAAATGCACTCGTAGCTCAGCTGGATAGAGTACTCGGCTACGAACCGAGCGGTCGGTGGTTCGAATCCACCCGAGTGCACCATATACGTAAAACCTCACCCCAAAAGGGTGGGGTTTTTTGTTATAGGGTGACAAAGAAAAGAGAGAAATGACAGGCGCCGCAATATGAATAATTTAGATTTTTGGCGCCAAGAATACTTTAATTCATTACTATTTCTTTTAGTAAAATCAAGTGTTAGCATAAGTTTAGGCTATTGAAATTATACGGTGTGTTATGCGCTCTCTGATTTGGTTAATCTGCATTATATTGATGACATCTTGTGGTGGTGGCAGTTCTAAGGACCAACCTGCACCCGTACCTGTGTCACCAACAGACCCCTGCGCGCAGTCTGACTGCAACGCGTGGCAAGAAGCTACGCCAGCGTCAGTTGGGATGGATTCTGCAAAATTAAATGCCGCATTTGATTATGCTTTTGGTGACGGAAGCTTCACGCAAGCCGCTGTGGTTATCAAAGATAATAAGCTGATTGAAGAGCGCTATCGCGGTATTCTTGACGGCGAGTTGGCTACTGTAACGGCTAGTCTTGGACTCGACGCAACAACAATTAATGGCCTCTTTGACACTAAAGATAAAGACAGCCTGGCATCGTCTTGGTCCACGGCAAAATCATTTGCTAGCGTATTAGTCGGTATTGCTCTGGAACAGGGGTTAATAACCTCTTTAAATGAAAGCGCGTCTGTGTATATCACCGAGTGGGCTGATGATGAGCGAGCGACTATTACTCTTCGTCAGTTGCTTGATATGCGCTCTGGCATGCCGGCAATCTGCTTTGATCAAACAACGGAAAGTCTTGGTGCCTGTGCAACCGCAGAGGGCTCTGGTGGCGATCTGGTCTTCTCGAACAACCAGATGGACGCCTGCTTGGCGCGCGAGCTGGCAGAAACCGGAGTCATACAGCCCTGGTACAGCAGTACTGTTGTCTATCAAGCCGGTGCTTGGCTATATTCCAACTGTGACACCATGGTCATTGGTGAAATCTTATATCGCGCCACGGGTAAAGACCTTGAGACCTATGCCGACATTAATTTGTTTTCTAAACTAGGTATTACCGCGCAATGGTGGCAGGATAATGACTCAACTGATCAGGTTGATGGTAACTACCTGGCTTACTGCTGCTTAGATATGACCCCGCGGGATTTTGCCAAATTTGGTCAACTGCTCCTCAACAATGGTGTATGGAATGAAGAACAGGTGTTACCTAGTTCATATATCGATAAGATCAAAAACATCACCACTGACTCACAGGTCGCCGAATACAATGGCTCCTTTAGTTACGGCCTAAAATTTTGGACTATCGGATCAATAAGCCAGCCTGACGGAATAATATTTCCTGAGGCCAATACTATTTACTCAACTATCGGCTTTGATGGGCAGTATATTATGATCGACTTTGAGAACAACATGGTTGTAGCACGCAACAGCCTTTATCAACCTGTTCTCAATGGCAGTGGTGAACGCAAAATGGCTATTACCGCAGCAGGTATCGCTCAATCTGACTTTGTTGCGACTCTACCGCAAGGCACCGGTGTGTCAGCCAACTCAAACTTTAGCCCGGCTAACTTTCTCTATCGACTAAACCAAGCAATACAGTAAAACAGTCTCTCCATCGCACTTAGATAGAGGCCTTAGGCTCCACGGGATACCTAACAAGCAAGGTCGCAGCGCGTAATAGAACGGCATAAGCTATTAGCTCAAATACCTCTTCAAAGAACACGTGATGGGTAAACGAAACTTTCTCACATATGTCACCAACAATTAGTAGTGCACCTGATGCTAGCGTCATGACTCCCGGTTTACTCACTAGAAATTGTTTAGCCAGACCAATATAAACCCTTAACCGTATCAATGCTGATATGACCATGGTTCCGAAGGCTAGAGCCAACAATAGGTTACGGCCCGAGCCAGAGCCCCATTGAACCAAAAATGCCGGAAGATCAAGCTCGTCAATATCGATTTCACGAAGTAAAAATCCTACCGTCAACCACACAAAAAATACACACAATAGTCGATCGCTCCTATGTGACTGGAGCATAGACACCATATATACAGCTAACACCGCTAACAGGGTTAAAGCCTGAAGGTTTTCCAATAAATGATTCTCGCCAAAGACCTCGAAATCTTTAAGTATGAATACAGAATACCCAGACCAAACAATAGCCAAGACGATTACACTCTCGGTCAACATTGCAAGTGGTGTTAAGAACTTCAAATTAGCGACTCCCTTGTGATACTTTTTTCTATGAACTCTAGCCAAGCTTGGGCAAACTATTATTATCCTACTTAAACCCAAAGATTTCGTCTAACGCGACTAATGGGTCACCATGATCCTTTACTTTAGGTATGCTAGGCACTATTAAATCGCTAGAATCCACGCCAATGATAATTCATTTTTACTTAATAAGTTACTAGGATTTGACCATGGCTTTACCCGCAATACTTTCACAACGCTTAAGATTACCTGTCGTCGCGGCGCCTCTTTTTATTATTTCTAACCCAGACCTTGTGATCGCCCAGTGTAAAGCAGGTGTTGTGGGCTCTTTTCCTGCGCTTAATGCACGACCTGAGGCTGAACTAGACCGTTGGCTCGAAAGAATCACCACCGAATTAGCAGAATATGATGCAGCCAATCCTGACAATCCCTCTGCTCCCTTTGCAGTCAATCAGATTGTCCATGGATCCAATAATCGGTTGCAACATGATGTTGAAATGTGTGTGAAATGGAAAGTTCCTATTGTTATTACCTCTCTTGGTGCGAAAGAATTTGTCAATGAAGCCGTACATTCTTACGGTGGCATTGTATTGCACGACATTATTAATAATCGTTTCGCGAAAAAAGCAATACAGAAAGGCGCTGATGGTTTAATTGCTGTAGCTGCAGGAGCTGGTGGTCATGCTGGAAGCCTATCGCCTTTCGCGTTAGTCCAGGAGCTAAGAGAATGGTTTGATGGCCCGATTTTATTGTCGGGATCCATAGCCAATGGAGACGCAGTGTTGGCCTCACAAGCCATGGGTGCTGATCTAGCCTATATTGGGTCAGCCTTTATCGCCACAACTGAAGCCAATGCCGAGCAGCCCTACAAACAGTCTATCGTCGATAATAATGCAGATGACATTATGTTAAGCAGCCTATTTACCGGTGTGCATGGCAACTATCTAAAACCCTCTATCGTCTCTGCGGGAATGGATCCAGATAATCTCCCAGAGAGCGATCCCTCTAAAATGGACTTTGGCTCTGGAGGCAACTCTGATGCAAAGGCATGGAAAGATATTTGGGGTTGTGGGCAGGGTATTGGCGCTGTGAAAGCTGTTCTTACCACTGCGCAGTTCGTGGACAAGTTGGAAAGCCAATATAATTCAGCCAAGTCTAGACTAAACAACATCTAGCGATTCTATATAGATCGGGGTATAACACTGCCGTCCTACCCCGATTTAATAACAAGCCTTAAGCGTCATTGCTTAACGATGAGCTTGGCCGACTAAATTCTATATCTTTCTCTTTGATCGATCCAAAGCGCAAGCCCAGCAAATCTAAGAAGTAATTTTGATGGAGTCGCCAAGGAGCAGCGACACCCTCTTTGGGGAATTTATTTATCGAGCGGTTAATATAGCCTGAATCCAAACCGATAGATGCCACTCGCTTTAACTCTTTGTTGCTATTGAGCGGAACACAAATCGATAATTTTTGTTTATCTAAATACGTCAGTAACCGACAGACATATTGACTGCTGAGATCGGTAACCCAAGGTATGGACATCAGAATCTGATCTTATCCCAGGATAACGAAAAAGATCCCAAGTCTCACCCATTGCAGCGCGACTTTTAATCACAGCAAAGCTCTTAGTCAGAGTGTGTTTAGTGAGATGGCAGGCCGCACCTATACCTGAGAGTCCGGCCCCTATTATGATTACATCGACATGTTTAGATGACATAGACACCACTTATGGGTTATTTCAGTAGTGGAATTGTGCGGTAGAAGACACTTTTAAAATATCTCCTGTGTGGCAGATACAGATGGGTCTTAAAACCATCCTTTCACCGCATCTTCCAGGCCTGATCTACACCTAACCAACTGGGCATTATAGATCTCAGTCTGCCCTTTCACCTTAGCCGCAACATCTAATAACTGTGGCTTTTTGTTAAAACTGCCACGTGAGTAGCCCCCCCAACCTTCGTGATATGCAAGATACTGACGAAACGGGTCTGATTTAGAGATACCAAGTCTTCGGTGGCTTTTGTTGGTATACCAGCCAATGAAATTGATCGCATCACGAAAATCATCTCGGTCGTGACCACGGTTTCCCGTCGCCTTTTTATAGTCGTTCCACGCCGGATCTTGAGCCTGCGCATAACCATAAGCCGACGACCTTCGCGGTAAAGGAATAAATAAAAATCTAGGCCTGTCCGGTCTTACATCAGCTCTAAAACTAGATTCTTGCTTCATGATCGCCATCATTACCGTGATTGGTGTGCCCCAGCGGTTATGGGCTGCACGAGCATCTTCATACCAATCCGTTTCACCCCAAAATATTTTGCAAATATCATCTATCTTTGTGGGCTGGTAGGTTGAGCAACTGCTTAGCATCAAGGCAAAAAACGAAAGTATCAAAGGAGATTTAAACGTCATTCAAGGCTACCTATCCATTAACCGTTATTAGGCCAAACACTAAAGAAATCGTCCGCAGCTAAAGGCCTGACATGTCTGTCTCGGTTAGCCGGCGTGCCAACATACAGGAAGCCTATGATTTCTTCACTTTTAATAAGACCCAGCCCCAGTTTAATAACCTGTGAAGCTGAATAAGCACCTGTACGCCAAACTGAGCCAAATCCATGGGCATAAGCTGCCAACCCAATGTTATTCATTACCCCGCCTACAGCAATAGCCTGCTCTATATCTGGAACCTTAGGGTGACTTTTATAAGCGGCAATACCAATAACGATTAGAGGAGCTCTAAAGGCTTTGGCATAGGCGCCATCTACCTCCTTTTGCTCAGCACTTGGATTGCTATCTTTGCAGTGATCCACAAAAAGTTCACCAAGGTTCTTTCGATCGTCTCCCGATATCGTCAAAAAGCGCCAGGGCCTTAAATGCATGTGGTCAGGAGCTCGCAGAGAAGCCGAAAAAATAGACTCTAAAACCTCAAGATCTGGAGCTGGCTCCTCGAGCCGCGGGTGCGATCGCCTTTCACCTATCAGTTGCGTGACTTGCTCACCTGTTTTAGTACCGAGAATCATCCCAAAAAGCCTTTCAGTAAGAGTCAAATAACATACAGCATGAGACCAGAATCTTAATTCTTATGCCCTAGCCAATAGAGCGATCTGTCTGCGTTTAATGGCCTTATAAAATGGACAGCCTGTCAATAAAGTGTAGCACAGGAGGCTAGTTGAAAAAGGGTAATCAACCTCATTAACCAGCATTAGCAGTTTCGAAGATGCGCAGTAGTGTTGCTTATCTTAGACTTAGAGTATTGACGATTTTATGCATAACCATGCATCATAGTCGGGTAGCGTAGTCTTGAAATCAGTCCGGCAGTAGATATCAAAAAAGGTTAAAATTATCGCTCACAAAAACACCTCCAGGTAGCTCTAATGACAACGATATCGGCCGACCCAGAACGTTATATTTTTACCGGAACATGCCGTGCAGTAACAGGTGTAGTCGCTGCGGTAACTAGTTTTCTGGCTGACAGAGATTGCTATGTCTGTGCTCTGGAACAGTTTGATGATGAGTCTACTGAAAAATTCTTTATGCGTGCCGTTTTCCGCCGACAGAAAAATGCGCCCAGTATTGCAGCCATGACGGAAGAATTTTCCAGTATATCAAAGACATTCGGTATGGAATGGGATTTCCACCGGCCAACTACACCTGTGAAAACTATTATTTTAGTGTCCAAATACGATCATTGCCTAGACGATCTTTTATATCGCAAGCGCAAAGGTGAAATCAATATGGATGTCACCGCGGTTGTATCTAATCACCAAGACCTTAGACCTATGGTTGAGAGAGAAGGTATTCGCTTTATACACCTTCCTGTGACACCAGAAACTAAATCTCAACAAGAACAACGTTTGCTAGAAATTATTGCAGAAACCCATTCAGAACTTGTTGTGTTAGCGCGCTATATGCAAATTCTGTCCGACGCGTTAACTAAAAATCTGGCTGGTCGTTGCATTAATATCCACCACTCCTTCTTACCTGGTTTTAAGGGGGCAAAACCGTATCATCAGGCTTTTAATCGAGGCGTTAAGGTGATCGGAGCCACAGCGCATTACGTAACCTCTGATCTTGACGAGGGGCCCATCATTGAACAAATTCTCACTCGCGTCGACCATAACTGTGGTCCTGAGCAATTGGTAGGTGTAGGCCGAGACAATGAGAGCATGGCATTGGCGAAGGCGGTTAAATATCATATTGAGCGACGAGTTTTTTTGGACGGCAATAAAACTGTGGTTTTCAACGGCAGTTAACCTTTATATCTAAAGAGAGCAGACTATGCCTTTTGGCCTTTTAAAATACGGACTAAGCAGTCAATATCCTGCCAAGCACCACTTTACGCCATCTAAAGATCTCAAAAAGCACTATGACGTTGTGATTATTGGTGGCGGTGGTCATGGTGCTGCCATTGCCTATAACCTGGCCAAATATCACGGTATTACCAATGTTGCGATCCTTGAAAAAGCCTATCTGGGTGGTGGAAACACCGCGCGAAATACAGCCGTTATTCGATCCAATTACTTAACCGCATCAGGCGTTAAATTTTACAGCGAATCAGTCAAGCTCTATAACAACCTAAGTAACGAATTTAACTATAATGTGATGATGGAAAATCGTGGTCAGCTAACCCTGGCCCACAGTGATGCCGCTATTCGTAGTTTTCGCTGGCGAGCTGAGGTGAACCAGCACATGGGGGTGCGCTCAGAGCTAGTCGACCGTCAAACCATCTCTGAATTAGTCCCTAATCTTAATATGTCCGAAGACAGTCGATATCCTATTTTAGCGGGACTTTGGCATGCCGATGGCGCTACCGCACGCCATGATGCTGTGGCATGGGGTTACGCAAAAGGTGCTTGCGATCGAGGTGTGGAATTACATCAACTAACTGAAGTGGAAGATATTGAAATAACTAGCGGCCGAGTCACTGCCGTAAAAACCAATCGCGGCAGGGTTGAATGCGGCTGCGTTGTCCAAGCTGTTGCCGGCGCGAGCTCCATAGTCGCCAAAAAAGCGGGCATTCCGCTACCTATTCACTGTTACCCTTTGCAGGCAATGGTAACTCAGCCCTACAAGCCGATTTTGACCCCTCATGTCAGTTCCCCACAGGTGCACGTTTATGTGCATCAGACCTCTCGGGGAGAATTTGTTATAGGTGGTGGATCAGATCCCTACCCTCTTTATAACACCCGAGCGACATTAGATCAGCGTGAATCTCTGTCAGCTGCCGCAATGGAGCTGTTTCCCTTTTTATCGCAAGCAAGGCTGTTACGGCAATGGGCTGGCACTACTGACATGACCCCTGATTACAGCCCAATCATGGGGTTAAGCCCCGTAGAAAACTATTACTTGGATGCAGGATGGGGAACCTGGGGGTTTAAAGCCACCCCCATTTGCGGTGTCACTATGGCAGAGCTGGTAGCCACCAAGAAAGTACCTGAGATTATCAAACCCTTTGAACTAGAGCGATTTTATCGCTTCGAACAGATCAATGAAGCCGGCGCTACCGCCGCTAGCCACTAGGAGAAGGTCGTTGAAACTACTAACATGCCCGCTCAATGGCTCGCGTAATATTGCAGAATTCACCTATGGTGGAGAGTACCACGCAACACCGGACCATATCTCAACATCAGCGCGAGATTGGGCTGAGCACATCTTCTTTCATGATAATGCTGCGGGCATGGTCACGGAATGGTGGTGCCATACGGCGAGCTCATTTTGGTTTCTCGCTGAACGTAACACCATCACCGACGAGGTTATTCGTACCTTCAAGGCCGATGAAATATACACCGAGAGAATCGATTTTAGGCCGGCAAAGCCAGAGAGCCTATCATGAAAAATCGACTACCCTCACCCTACGGCACATTGATTAATCGCGAAAAACCCATTCAGTTTGAGTTTGAGTCAAAAACCTATCATGGCTTTCAGGGCGATACCATTGCTAGTGCTTTGACTGCTAACAACCAAACATTACTCAGCCGCTCGTTCAAGTATCACCGACCAAGAGGTGCGCTAACCATGGCTGGGCAAGATGCGAATACCATGGTGCAACTTCCATCTAATCCTAATGCATTGGCCGATAGAGAACTTATCAGCGAAGGACTAAAGGTCACTGGCCAAAATTATTCTGGGAGCCTAGAAAAAGATCGAGGTGAATGGCTTGGCCTTTTCTCTCGGTTTTTACCGGTGGGATTTTATTACAAGGCATTTTTTAAGCCCCGTGGTATCTGGGAAAAATGGGCGCCATTAATTCGTAAAAAAGCTGGTCTGGGTGTTATTGACCAGCAATTAGTGCCTGACTATTACGATAAACAATATAAATTTTTTGATGTCGTTATTGTTGGTGGCGGTCCCGCGGGGATGCAAGCCGCTATAGAATCTGCGGTAGAGGACTGTGAAGTTCTGTTGGTCGACGAGAATCCAAGTCTCGGCGGCTCCCTCAATTACAGTCGCTTTGATGTCGAAGGTACTCGAGGCAAAAAGCAGCTTAATGAACTACTTGATGCTATTAATGCTAAGCCTAATATTTCAGTAATGACTAACGCAGTCTGTAATGGTTGGTTTGCCGACAACTGGTTGCCCATTGTCACTAAGAGGCGTTTGTATAAGGTTCGTGCCAAGCAAACTATCATGTGCACTGGCTCGCTGGAACAACCCGCCATTTTTCATAACAATGATTTACCTGGGGTCATGATGAGTAGTGCCGCGCAGCGACTCGTGCACCTTTACGGTGTCAGCCCCGGGTCTCACGCAGTCATTGTCACTGGCAACAATGACGGCTATGGCACAGCACTAGATCTTGATGATGCTGGCATTAAGGTCAATGTCATCGTCGATTTACGCGATGAACCGATTTATGACGATATAGCTAAGGCGGCAGTGGCTCGGGGTATTAGGATTGAAACCGGAACAACCGTCTATGCGGCCCACAGTAAAGGTGCCAATCATGTTGCCGCGGTAGAGATACGCAAAATTGTCAGCCAGGGTATCTGTGCCATGCAAGGTGAAGTAATCACCTGCGATCTACTATGCATGTCAGTGGGCTATACGCCGACGTATCAACTTGCTTGCCAGGCGGGAGGACAGCTAACCTATGATGATCAGTCAGCCATGTTTAGTCTGCAAAATTGCCCCCAATCACTCCAATTGGCAGGTTCAGTGAACAGCTTATGGTCACTTGATGCCGTTTTATTGGAATCCAAAAGGGCCGCGATGATAGCCACTAATGCGCTGGAACTTACCAATGAGAAAGTAACTGATAGAGTTACTGAAAATACTCTCAGCCCCAATCACCCTTGGCCTATATTTGCCCACCCAAAGGGTAAAGAATTTATCGACTTTGACGAAGATCTCACCATTGCCGACATTATTAATGCAACGGGTGATGGCTATGAGCATATTCAATTAGTTAAGCGGTATTCAACCTGCGGAATGGGGCCCTCCCAGGGTCGCCATTCAGCGCTTGCTGCGGCTCGCTTGGTCGCCGCAGCGACTAATCGGACTGTCGCTGAAACAGGTGTTACTACAGCACGACCCCCATTTTCCGCTGAGCAGTTAGGTCATAGTGCTGGGCGTAGCTTTTATCCTGCACGACGCAGCAATATGCACTATCGTCATCTGGAAGCCGGTGCCGAAATGCTCCAAGCCGGTGCTTGGTACCGTCCAGCCTTTTATCACTCTAACAATAACGACCGGCAGACCTGTATAAACAAAGAAGTTAGTAATGTGCGTGACAACGTTGGTCTAGTCGATGTCTCTACACTTGGCGGCATTGAAGTCCGCGGTGCCGATGCAAGTGAGTTTCTAAATCGTTTCTATACTTTTGGGTTTCTAAAACAACCCGTCGGCAAAGCCCGTTATGCTCTGCTTACCAATGAGGCAGGCGTGGTTATTGATGATGGCGTAGCCTGTCGTTTTGGCAACAATCATTACTATGTGACCGCCACCACAGGTGGAGTCGACCGCGTCTATCAGAACATGCTCAAATGGAATGCTCAATGGCGACTTGACGTAGATATTGCCAATGTCACCTCAGCTTATTGCGGTGTCAATATTGCAGGACCTAATGCTCGAGCAGTGCTCCAAAAGGTCTGCTCTGATGTTGATTTATCAGCAAAGGCATTTCCTTATATGGGTGTTCGTTTAGGTAATGTCGGCGAGATTCCCGCAAGACTCATTAGAGTCGGTTTTGTCGGCGAATTAGGTTACGAAATTCATGTTCCTCAGCAAAATGGTGAAGCCCTCTGGGACGCTCTCATGAGTGCAGGCAATGAACACAATATTCAACCGTTCGGCATAGAGGCACAGCGGATACTGCGACTTGAAAAAGGCCACATTATTATCGGTCAAGATACTGATGCAATGTCAAACCCGAATGAAGTACAGATGGGTTGGGCGGTGTCTCGAACTAAACCATTTTTCGTTGGCGGGCGAACGATCGCTGAATTAGAGAAAAAACCTAGCCTGCGTTGCTTAGTCGGTTTTGTGATTGATGATAGCAAGGTACCAATGCCACAAGAAAGTCACCTGGTCGTAGACGATGAACAGATGACAGGACGTGTCACCTCTTGCAACTTCTCTCCAACCCTAGGCAAAGCCATTGGCCTTGCCTATGTGCCCCCTCAAAAGAGCGACGCGGGAAGTGTTATCGAGATAAAATCATTGGGTGGCGTACGAGTACTTGCCAAGGTCGTAAATTTGCCCTTCTTCGATCCCGATAATGCGCGGCAGGAGCTATAGCCATGATGACACTAGATCCCTCTAAGGGTATACGGCGTAGTCAGCTTTATCGCCGGCATATGAATAATAGTGCGGTGTTTAAACAAATGGGCGCCCATTTCATCGTCAGTCACTATGACAATGACAATTCTGAGAAAATTCAAGCGCGCTCTATGGCCATATGTGATTTATCAACGCTACCAAGAACTGGCTTTAAAGGCGCCGGCGCTCCTAAATGGGCAGAGAGCCAAGGGCTAAAACTACCCAATAGTGCCAACATGGCTGCGATTCAACCTAACGGCTGTGTGGTGGCTAAATTATCCGATCAAGAATTGTTAATTCTTAGCGATATTTTTTCTGAAAGTCCTCAGGTGGCCACCCTGACAAAAAAGTCTACTCAGGATCATGCTGAGAATGACACTCAGACATACTTTTTACCTAGAGGTGACAGTCATTGTTGGCTCGCAGTGACTGGAGATCAGGCAGCTGAAATGTTCTCAAAAGTCTGCGGTGTAGATTTACGACCCCATAAGTTTGGACTTGGCCATATTGCCCAGACGTCAGTTGCCAAGACCAATGCTATCGTCATTCGCCAAGATCTAGGCCAAACACTCAGCTATTTTATTTTGTGCGATATAAGCGCCACAGAGTTTATGTGGGACTGTCTACTGGATGCCATGCAAGAATATGCAGGAAGCCCTGTGGGTATTCGTGCATTAGAGCAACTAGTTGCTAGCCAATAAGTAACCATCTGGCTGCATAGAACGTGTATCGAGTTTAGTTTTTTAACCTTGATTTTACGCTACACTAACCTAATGAAAAATAGTAAAAACATTGAAATAAGCGCACTGCGTGTATTCGCCGCTGTGGCTGAATCTGAAAGCTTGACTCAAGCCGCAGAAAGACTCGGCATCACCCAATCGGCCGTATCCCAAACGATCAAGCAACTAGAGCTTAATGCTGAGTCTCAGCTAGTTGTGACTCGCTCCAGACCCATCAAACTAACTCCCAGCGGTCAAGTATTAAAGGGTTATGCAGAAAGCATAATCAATGATACTCGACGCATGCTGATCGATATACGCAAGGTATCCAAGGGAGGGAGCCTGCCACTAAGCGTCGGGATGATCGATTCTTTTTGTGATGTTGCTGGACTGCAATTTATGCAAAAAGTGAAACCTTTTACGTCAAAACTAGCACTGCGAACTGGGTTGGTATCACCACTAACTCAGGCATTATTAAACCGCGATCTCGATATGCTTGTGACCAGTGATCCGATTGATGAACATCCAGAATTACAACGTTATCCCATTCTTAGAGATCCCTTTGTGATGATTGCACCTGCACAGTTTGCGCAGTCAGGTAAGGTTAGCTACGAATGGCTCTCGGAGAACCTGCCCTTTGTGCACTATAACCGACAATCTCGTCTTGGCACACTGAGTGATCTAATTGCTAGACGTCTTAATATCGAACTTAATGTCAACTGTGAACTAGACAGTACACAAACACTTTTACGTTTTGTCCAATCGGGTCAGGGCTGGAGTTTTACCACGGGTCTTTGCCTAGTACCTTATCCAAAGTTACTCGACGGAGTTGCTGTGATGCAGCTAGCCAATGGCGCCAACGCTCGATATTTGACGTTAGTCTGCCGGAAAGATGAATTAGGTGATTGGCCGGAGCAAATTGCCAATATATGCCGGTCCATCTATACGGAAGAAATTGTACCTAATATGGCCCCTATAGCACCTTGGCTCAATCAACAAGCCTACGCTATAAGTCAAATGCCGGCCATTTGAGTCAGTCATGGATAATTTAATTGCTGAAAATTTCCGTCAAGCGCTATTTGATTTAACAATCCAGCTTACTGAGTTAGAAGCCATCTCCAGCGAGGCCACAAAACCTGTACAGCTGGATCAGTCTATGGTCGGGCGTCTTTCTCGCATGGATGCCATGCAGGGTGTCGAGATGGCTAAAGAGGCCTCACGCCGCCGCAAGCAACAACTAGCAAGAATACCCGCCGCACTAGAGCGCATTGCTTCAGGAGATTACGGACGCTGTACCCTATGTGATGAAGACATCGTCATCGGCAGGCTCCATATCGATCCAACCTACACTCGCTGTATCAGCTGTGCGGATCAACCCGTCTAACTGAGGCAAGGGCTGGCCTAGATTATCCCCAGGCAAATGCGTTAAACCCCAGCTTAGGGCTGCAATACCGCGCTCCAGCATTGAATCTATTTCTTGCTCACCATATCCTACTCCGGCAAGCACCTCTCGAGTCGAATGACCATGAGCCTCGGTAGGCGTTACAGCAAAAATACGCGACGAAGTAGGTCGAATAGCATAGTGATCAATTTGAGTAACACAGTGGCCACTCGGATGATCAGCATAGACTGAGAAGGCAAAACTGCCACGATCTATGCCAACCTCGCCATCAGCAACGCGGCTGTACTGGTGTCTCAGTGTTTCAATTGAATGGGGTACTGCCGCTGCAACGTCGGCAGCATGCAGTTTCTGTATCCAGTTTGCAGCCGACAACTGCTGAAAAGCAACAGTGAGAAAGACCTGAATGTCAGCAGTGCTATTGATCCCCTGTAGTCCTGGCATTTTATCTAAGGTGCCTAAATCGTCTTCGCTCGCGTCAAGAAAAATCCAGTCATCTGCGGTAGCATAAAAGTGCGACAGAGCATTATTACCCATCGCATCTCGCCCAGCCGGCTCATTGAATTCGTCAAGGCCTGCGTAATCAAAACAAAATGGTAACTGAGCCAAATTAGTGACCGCCGCCAATGAAGTGCGGGCACGACTTGCCTCGCCAGTTCTCGCCTTATGATAGATCGACAATGCCATACCCAACCCACCGGCAAAACCACAGTTCACATCTAGAGTACCTAAATGAGCGTGCTCTTCTGGCGTCTCACGGCCACCAAAGCGACTCATAATGCCGCTATTGGCTTGAACAATATCGTCATAGCCAATGTAATCACTTTTATGTCCTAATGACGGACCTCCCAGACAATCAAGGCGGCAGAACAATACCCCGGGGTTAATCTCCTGCAAGGTATCATGGTCTAGCCCAAGTGATTTCATTTGACGATCGGGAGCATTAATAACCACAAGGTCCACCGACCGAACCAAACGATTAAAAGCCTCACGTCCTTCTTCGGTATTAATATCTACTAGGGCGCTGCGCTTACCCATGTCTGACTGGAAAGTGAACAATGTTCCTATCAGCGGATCATACATTGGCTCAACGGGCTCTAACTTAGTAATCTGCGCCCCAAAACGTCCCAAAAATGCTGTTGAATGAGGGCCGGCAATGACATTAGTTAAATCTAATATCCGTAAGCCGTCCAACCAGCCGGACTGCTCATGGGCGGTGCCATGGATTGGCGCTAATCGCGGCTTATAAGAATCAGTCAATGTTGCCAACGCCCTATCAAAATTGACAAATTGTCGCGCCCTTGGCGCTAGCATCTGGCCGCCTGACTCTTCTAGCCAAGCAATCGGCCCAGGTTGTTTCATTAGGCCAAACTCTTCATCATCGACCTCTACAATAATACCGGCATCATTACAGTGCCTGCTGTTAACCCACTCTTTAGTCGTTCGATGTGGCGCCCCTGGGATTTGATTTTGACCAAAAATAGCGCCCCACTCACTTGAAGATTTAGTCAAAAAAATCAACTTCATCTTAGTCGAAATAATATCAGCCCATTTTTTAGGTAGAGGATAAACGCCGATCGCAGTCTCAGCATCCCATTCACTAACAGGCAGATGTAAGTTAGCAACATCGGGCAAGCCCTCAGCTAACAACTCTTCATAAAGACCCAGAGCATCAAGACAGCGCCGTGCATGCTTACGGTGCGACGGACAAACCACATAAAACATTCGGCCATCGGCACATTCATAAGTTCGGTAGAAGGGGTCTAAGTACTCCTGTAATTGATCGTAGCTCAAATCAAAAGCTATGTTGTTAGCACGTCGATGCTCAATTTCCTTTTCGCGCATGGTTTTGTAGCGCTCAGGTAGATCATCAATTTCATAGGAGTTATAAGACAGTCCTTCCATCATCGATGCAATCACCGGCACCTCAATATGATCGCCAAAACCTGACCGCTCTCGAGCCCCCAAGGCCAAAACGACCGAACTTGCTGCTAACGTCGTGGCGTATGACGACGCCAAGGGCAATGGTGAAAAGCAAGGATTTAAACCCATTAGGACTCGGTTAAAACCCATATCTGTGTAGGCGCCCGCAGTGGCAGCCACAACGGCTTCAGTCGCTTTCCAATCACGGCGCAGTTCATCGTTGCTCGCAAACCCAGGGATCGACAACGTAATGAGTTCTGGACATGCCAAGCGAAGAGCTTGAAAATCAATGCCCAGATTTTGCATGACCCCAGGTCGAAAAGACTCAATGACCACATCAGCCTTAGCGATCAAATCCATCGCTTGCACTAACCCAAGGGGGCATTTCAAATCAAGAGTGAGGCACTGTTTGTTGCGATTTAAAATCGCATTTGCCTGATGTTTCCACTGCGGTCCAGTAGGCGGATCAACGTGTACCACCGTAGCCCCCAAGTCAGCCATAATCATGGCGACGGCTGGTCCTGCTATTTGCTGACCGAAGTCCACTACGGTGACGCCATTAAGAGGCAATTGAACTTTATTACTCATTCTTTCTTCCCATTTCGGCATGATCATTAATACCAAAAAGTTACTCACTCATGTCTGTTTAAGCGCTTCTATAAGCACCCGTCTAATGGGCGGCATATTAAGAATCAAAAACACTGAGCACCAGCAAAAAATATAACCCCTGAGGCATCAGTTTTTTTATCCCTAAGGAAAAAATAAATTGCTTGCAGGCCCTGCCATTACTGATTTTATCAAGAGACGTGGTTTTTTTTATGGCGGACAAATACTGGACTCAAAAAAGCCTAAGTAATGATAAAAACCTAAGCACTAAACGCCAAAAGCAATATGATTCGTATCATTTTAAGAGTATAGTCTTGCGATGTTTTTTTAGGTCATTACGAGCCAGTAAGATTAGAAAAAGTCATAAATGACCAGAACGGCCACTTATGACTTCATAAATAAATATTATCGGAGTAGTCATGTCATCAAAAATAATTCTTCCTCAGACTTTACAGGTCGGCGCGGGTGCCAGTATTGAGATCGGCAGCATACTAAAGAGTATGGGCTTGCATCGACCTCTCATTGTGACTGATAAAATTATGGTTCAACTCGGATATATCAGTGCTGTCAGAGAGTACTTAAATGACGTTGGAATAAGTTCTGAGGTATTTGATGACACAGTTCCTGAGCCGACCGTTCGCTCGATACAAGCGGGAGTTGATAAGGTTCGTGGTGGGAACTTTGATGCCATTATAGCGTTGGGAGGTGGTAGCCCAATCGACAGTGCCAAAGCTATTTCCATACTTGGGACATACGGGGGCGAAATGAGAGACTACAAATTCCCTCGTATAGTAGACGAGCCCGGCTTACCTATTTTTGCTATCCCTACCACTGCGGGCACCGGTTCTGAGGTGACAAAATTCACTATCATTACCGATGAGACCACCGATGAGAAAATGTTGTGCCTAGGCACTGGCTTCATGCCCACGGCGGCTCTAGTCGACTTCGAACTTTCCCTAAGCGTACCCGCACGGACCACAGCAGATACGGGTATTGATGCGTTGACCCACGCTATGGAGTCCTATGTAAGTAAAAAAGCCAGCGCCTATACTGACACTCAGGCTATTGCCGCTATGAAGTTAATTGGACCTAATCTACGCCGTGTATTCCATGATGGAAACGATAGAGAAGCAAGGGAGCAGATGATGCTTGGGTCTACATTGGCTGGAGTTGCATTTTCTAACGCCTCTGTAGCCCTAGTGCATGGTATGAGCAGGCCCATAGGCGCGTTCTACCATGTGCCCCATGGCTTATCCAATGCCATGTTACTGCCTACGGTGACCGAATACTCTATTCCCGCTGCGGCAGAGCGTTATGCTGATTGCGCTCGCGCAATAGGTATCGCTGATTCTAGCGACAACACAAAACAGGCTAATCAAAAGCTGATGGAAGAACTATATGCCCTTAATGATGAGCTACAGGTGCCTACATTAGAAGCTTTTGGTGTCAACCGCGAACACTTTTTTAGTAATCTTGAAACTATGGCTACTCAAGCCTTAGCGTCAGGCTCACCAAGCAATAATCCAAGAATTCCGGATGTGGATGAGATGATCGAGCTGTACAAAAAACTTTGGTAACTAAAACAACGAATTCAACATTAATATTATGAGGAACGACAAAATGACCACCATAGGACATTTAATTAACGGTCAATCAATTGAAGTAAACGAACGCACTCAAGATGTATTTAACCCATCCAATGGTGAAGTCAGCAAGCAGGTCGCCTTGGCGTCAAAGGCTACTGTGGAGTCGGCTATTGAAGCCGCTCAAGCAGCGTATCCAGCCTGGCGTAATACTCCCGCTATTAAACGCGCTAGAGTGATGTTTAAGTTTAAAGATTTACTCGAACAAAATGCCGATAAAATTTGCCAGCTAATAGGCGAAGAGCATGGCAAGATATCTCACGATGCCGCTGGCGAACTGCAGCGAGGTATTGAAAATGTAGAATACGCATGCTGCGCACCGGAGCTTCTAAAGGGAGAACACAGCAAAAATGTGGCTCCCAACATTGATTCCTGGAGTGAATTCCAGCCTCTAGGCGTAGTTGCAGGCATCACGCCATTTAACTTTCCCGCCATGGTACCTTTATGGATGTATCCCATGGCTATCGTTTGCGGTAACTGCTTTATTCTAAAACCCTCAGAGCGCGATCCAAGCTCGACACTGTTTATTGCTTCGCTATTGAAGGAGGCAGGTTTGCCTGACGGTGTTATGAATGTAGTTAATGGCGACAAAGAGGCCGTAGATACCCTGCTCAATGACGAGCGCATCAAAGCCGTTAGTTTTGTTGGCTCTACTCCTATCGCGGAATACATATATACAACAGCCAATGCTAACGGCAAGCGTTGTCAGGCTCTGGGTGGCGCCAAAAATCACGCTATTGTGATGCCAGATGCTGATATGGATAACGCTGTTGCGCAACTGCTTGGCGCTGCCTTTGGTTCTTCAGGCGAACGTTGCATGGCACTGTCAGTGGCGGTAGCCGTTGGTGATGCCGCGGCAGATCAACTGGTCAGCAAGATGAAAGAAGCGATGAAGACCTTAAAGATTGGCCCTTGCCATGATGCTGATAATGACTTTGGTCCAGTGATTACAAAGCAACATCAACAAAAGGTATTTGGTTATATCGACAGCGCCGAAGAACAGGGTGCAGACATTGTAGTTGACGGTCGTAATCCGACTATTGATGGTTATGAAAATGGCTTTTATGTTGGCGGCACATTGATCGATCGCGTTACCGCAGATATGGATAGCTATGATGCTGAAATCTTCGGCCCCGTACTACAGGTTGTTCGTGTTAATTCCATGCAGCAGGCAATGGATCTCATTGACGCACATGAATATGGCAATGGCACTTGCATCTTCACCCGTGATGGGGAGGCAGCAAGGTACTTCTCTGACCACATTCAGGTGGGTATGGTCGGCATTAATATCCCTCTTCCTGTACCTGTCGCTTATCACAGCTTTGGTGGATGGAAACGTTCACTATTTGGTGATTTACATGCCTATGGCCCCGATGGTGTTCGCTTTTACACCAAACGCAAGACAATTACTCAACGTTGGCCGTCCGCTGGTGTTCGAGAAGGTGCCCAGTTCTCCATGCCGACACTCAGCTAAGACTGAGATAATCATGGCCACTAATGGGAGAGAAAAAGGTTCAGCGATTGCCAGAGCGATGGTGATCATTGAAGCTGTAGCCAAAGCTGAGCGACCTCTGTCCCCAGCTGATCTCGCTATTCTTCTGGATATACCAAAGCCAAGTATTCATCGTCTTCTCAATCAGCTAGAAGACGATGGTTTTGTGCAGACAAATATGCGCGGCTTAATTGTTCCTGGCAGCCGAATGCACGGTGTCGCTTGGGGTGTATTGCATAGCGAGCGTTTTAGCGCCGTTCGCAGAGCCATTCTTGAGCAACTAACTGAGAAAATTGGTGAGACATGCGGCATCGCTATTCCCAATGGCAGTGAGATGGTCTATTACGATCGAGTGCAATCCGACTGGCCGCTGCAACTTAATCTGCAAGTGGGCAGCCATACACCGGTCTGGTGCACAGCTAGCGGTAAGCTATATCTTAGCTCTCTGCCCAAACAGCGGCGCCAGAAAATCATCAACCATTTACCTTTAAATCAGTATGCACGCAATACCATTGTGGATCCCGAGCATCTAGAAGAAAACCTTTTAGCGGTAAAGGCGAGCAACATCAGCACCGATAATGAAGAATTTGTCGATGGTATGGTCGGTTGTGCAGTACCTATTCTGGATAGCGAGCAAAGACTTTGTGCCTGCTTATTTATACATGCGCCTGTGGTTAGAAAAAGTCTCGACGAATTAATCAGTTATAGTGATATTCTGCATACTGCTGCCACTGAATTGGGGTCATTGATTGACGGCCCCAACAGTACGTCGAGCTAAACATTAGAGATAATTACAATGAAAAAAAGACTTCCTCCTTTAAATTGGTTGCGCTCGTTCGAGGCCTCCGCTCGCCATCTAAACTTTACTCAGGCCGCGGCAGAATTACATATGACCCAAGCGGCTATTAGTCAACAAATTAAGGGTCTGGAGGCTCAACTTGGCACATCTTTGTTTAAGCGTCTTCCCCGGGGATTAAAGCTCACCGACGCAGGCCAATCCTATATTCCAGGGGTGCGTGAATCAATAGAACGTCTAGCCCTGGTCACTGATGAGGTTTTTGGCAAAGAACGCAGTCGCACATTGACCATTAAAGTGAATTTGGTGTTCTTTAACACTTGGTTGGCGCCTAGGTTATCGAGTTTTAGAGAAGAGCATCCTGAAATAGGCTTGCGCTTTACCAGCAACAACTGGGTGGGTGATCTGGACAAAGACGCTGATGTGGAAATTCGGTATGGCAAGGGCATGTGGCCTGGTTATACCAGCAATCGACTAACATGGGATTCTCTATTTCCGGTATGCAGCCCCGAACTCGTCGGTGGTGATGTATCACCTGAAAATCCGCCCACAAAGCCAAAGCAATTATCCGACCATACCCTTCTGCATGTCATGGGGTACGAAGAAGGTTGGGCTTTTTGGCTTAACCAATTTGGTTATCACAGCGTCGACCCCTCTCAAGGGATCCACTTTGACTCGTCGATAACAATGATGGAAATGGCAGCACTGGGTCATGGCATCATGTTGGGTCGTACTTGCCTAGTAACCAATATACTAGAAAGTGGCAGGCTGGTTGCCCCCTTTGAGGAATCAATTGCCTCATCTGAAGCTTTCTTTTTAGCCACACCGGTGAACCAATATAGTCACCCTGACGTTGAGGCTTTTCGGTATTGGTTAATCAGTCAAGCTGAAGGTGATGCAGTCTCGGCCGAGTAAACTATAAAGATGACTCTCGTTTAATCGCCTGCGCCCGCTCTAGAGCTTTCGGTGGATTCAACCAGTATTCTGGCAACCAAGTCATCAAGGGTTTGCCATAGAGCCTCGTCTATCTCGATACCCTGCTCCACTGACTCCTGGTAACAGGCCAGCATTTCTGCCGAAGAATAGGTTTCAATTAAGGTCCCGAACTCCAGTTGCACCGCGTATTGCTTTTCAATGACAGCTAAATCCGTGCCGCAAAAAATTCTTAGCGATTGCGGCTCAAAAGCTTTAATTATAGTAAAAGTCTCATGCTCTGGAAGTTCGGCACCTGCCTCAATAGAGATTTTCACGCAGTAATCAAACTGCCGCCAATAAGCAACAAACGCAAGATTACGCTGCGCAGCTTTAACCAGTCGCTGTATGACAAATGTGCGGTTATAACAGTTAATGAGCTCTAAGCCTGCGCCGAAACCCTGCATTACTTGCGACCTAATAAGATCCACCGCTTCACTACCGCACAGCAAAATAGAAGAGCCTTTGCCATCTAGCACAGAATTGTGCGCATCTTCTTGCACTAAATCAGCATGGATTGGCGCTGTGGTATTTAAATAAGCCAAGGCCGTCTGTAAACGATCAAAACCATCAAAACCATGAGTCTCCAACCAAACTACCATATCCGCAGCATTATGATAGTCGCCGGGCTGGAACCCCAAACCTTCAAATGCCTTCTTTAACGAAGCCATTAATTCATTCTTAGATACTTTCATGATGCTTAACGAGACACCAATACTGGTTTGATGGGGAACTGCCAGTCATCAACAAAGGATTTTCCAAAATCGCTGATCAGTGGAGCACCCTGGAACATAGTATTACGTACCCAGAGGCGTGAGCGCGGGTCAAACTTACTAACCCCAAAAAATGACAACTTACAGCGCAGCAAATGAATTGGCAGCACATCTGCATGCACCAGATTCTCTCGAATATCACCGTAATGACTCTGGGCCATGGTTTGAATACGGGCGACGATGCCACTGTAAGTCGGGTTCTGCATTATAAAATGAGCGACATTCTGTTGCCCACAAGCCTGATTATAGCTGTCGATCTGGTCGTAACATTCACGTACTCGACGACCAACCGCCAAAGGCATCTCTTTCTCCATACCCATATCAATGTTGGTTTGACCCAGACGTGGCTCCATTTTTTCTTGAGAGCGATACCAGAATGCCCCCATAGACTCGTGCTTGCTAAAGTCTATGGCAAGCGCCCACTCATATTTATCTTCAATAATCTCTAACAGATCTGCGACCGGCATTTCGGGCGTTATCTGATGAGATTCGTCTACCCCCATCTGCTCTTCCAAGTTATCAACTAGTTCCGGATAAAGCTCAATCAACAGGGTATTGATGACCTCTTGAGTCTCTATATGCCAGTGCTGCTCGGCATAGTGAGTGAGTGAGGCCCACACATAGTGGTTACTCGCTAGCACTGCGCCCTGCTCTTCCAGCCATTGGTGCAGTAGCTGTAGTTCTTCCCTCAGTAGTAAATTTGCGTTATTTTGTCGCTCATCGGCGGTGACAATTTCACCTAAATGCTGGATAACTCGCTGAGTCGCAACATCCAAACGCGCAAGAGTGGCTTCATCAACACCAGATTCACTGGCGGCAACAACAGTTGCCAATGCTGTTTCACGCATTTCAATCCACTGACTGATTAACAGCGGATGATTAATTAAAAATGGCGCCATACCCAGACCCGTAGAATTACCAATGCCTACATAGCGTTTAATATCTTCATGCAGAGGCACTGCCCTTTTTGGCGCGCGCTGTGCGGCCAAATAATCGGCCTGTTGCATACTAAAGTGGCGCAACATATAACAGGTGAACATCTCTGCGGCAAAGGGTCGGCCAAAGTCGCGGTGCTTAGTGCGGACTTTCTCCCAATCCGCCATACCCAACTTGCCGCTACCATAGGCTGCAGTAGTGCGATACAGATAACCCACTTCGGCAATCACATCGACACTCGGCTGACGGCCATTGGCCAACTCATTAACTGCGTACTCAAAGGTGCGCGCACTGCGGTTAGCGCGAGATAAAACTAGGACCCTCGAGTCAACTCGCCCCGCTTCCTGCTTGGGTACATTGTTACGTAAAAATTCGAGCTGTTCATTATCCACCGTGCCCTCGCAGAGGGCCATAGTCAGGTCCCACTGGTCGGCAATAACTCGATCATTGCGGTTTTCTGGATCTAAATAATGAGAGAAAAGCACGTAGCTGAAAGTGCCGTATTTAGCCTTGATTTGATAGACCACAGTACCATAACCCTGCTCGTCTAGATCAAACACAGAGCTACTGACCTGCCAGTCTTCCACTACCATGCGCCGAACCAGTGTGCGCATAAAGCTCAACCGCGACTGATGAAAACTGCCTAGGCGCTCCAATTGCATAACCTGACTGGCAGGCCGCATCGGTAATGGCGTCAAGCCATCAGAATTGTCGATCTTGTGAGTGCGGTTATGCATGCATTTTTCGCCATCTAGCCTAGCTACAGATTACGTGTGTAGAACACGAGTTTACCAAAGCATTACGTTTTTTCTATTACTATGGTTCAGTATTATCTCGACGTCTTAATAAGTCAATTTCCTAAGAGTCTAGCAGACTCCCCGGAGAATGATTTTTCAAAAAACGACAACCAGTTTTCACCCATAACCTTGGAGATGTTGTCATCGCTAAAGCCTTGCTCTTCAAGACCCTTGGCGACAATACTGAGGTCTTTCGTGCCGCTAAACCAACTTGGCTGGTCAGGCCAAGCGGGCTTTTCAGCCGAACCCTCACCGTGATCAACACCCGTTGTCCAGCGCCCGCTGCGCATCCATTCTAAGACTTTATAATCCCAGTTAAGACACAGATCAGAGCCGATTCCAACGCGGTCAATCCCAATTATTTCAACGGTCTGGCCAATCATTTGGCAAAATTCTTCAAGGGTACAGTCGGAGCCATTTTTTAGATGAAATGGATACATACTAAAACCTAGCATCCCCTCTGACTCTCCAATAGCACGAATCACCGCGTCAGACTTATTGCGCAGCGCAGTATGAAAGAAACTTGGATTGGCGTGAGTAATGGCTATAGGACGCTCTGATAGCTCAATAGTTTCTAGGGTTGATTTTTCTGCACTATGAGACATATCAATCACCATGCCTACTCGGTTCATTTCTTTAATCACTTGCTTGCCAAATCGGGTAACACCACCATCTTTTTCCTCATAGCAGCCTGTCGCCAACAGGCTCTGATTGTTGTAGGTTAACTGCATAATACGCACGCCTAACTGATGGAGAATTTCCACCATTTTGACGTCATCCTCAATGGGCGAACAGTTTTGAAAACCAAAAACAATACCGACCTTACCTAGGCGCTTTGCCTCTAGAATATCTCTAGATTGACGGACGGGCATAATGAGATCGCCATGATTGATAAAATGACGGTTCCAGGTGCCTATGTTTTCTAGGGTTTCACGGATATTTTCCCAGTAAGCAATAGTTACGTGAATACAATGCACACCACTTAGCTGCGCGTCTTCAAATAACTGACGATTCCAATTAACGTACTGTAATCCATCAATCATGAGCATATCTTTGTGCATTAAAATCTCCTTAACGCCCAGCCAACTTAAATTTAATACGGCTTGCTGTAATTAGTTTTGATAATGGTATAAAAGTCACGCGCATACTGACCCTGTTCTCTTGGGCCATAGCTAGACGATTTACGACCACCAAATGGCACGTGATAATCAGTACCTGCCGTGGGTAAATTAACCATCACACAACCCGACTTGGAATGGCGCTTAAAATGACTCGCATGCTTCAGAGAAGCCGTCATGATCCCTGACGTCAAACCAAAATCAGAGTCATTTGAGACCTCTAAAGCCTCTTCATAGCTATCGACTTTGATCACACAGGCAAGAGGTCCAAACACCTCGTCACGGTTAACTTGCATTTTATTATTGGTATTAATGAAGAGTGCTGGAGACATGAAGTAACCTTCGGTCTCAAGCTCTAATCTTTCACCGCCCTGAACTAATTCAGCACCTTCTTGTTTAGCTAATTCTACGTATTTAAGGTTTTGTAATAGCTGCCGCTCGTCAACGACCGCGCCTATATGCACCCCGGGGGTCATCGCGTTGCCCACGACCAACTTATCTACGGACTCAGTCATTTTGGCTACAAAGGCATCATGTATACCTGACTCAACAATGATACGTGAGGACGCCGTACACTTTTGTCCTGTACCAAAATAAGCCCCTGCTACGGCGCAGTCCACTGCAGATTGAAGATCGGCATCATTCAGCACCACAAGTGCATTTTTACTGCCCATTTCAAGCTGTATTCTGGACATATTTTCGATGCAATTACGAGCTATATGCCGACCTACATCAACCGAGCCTGTGAAGGTAATTGCATCAACTCCGGCAGAGCTAGTCAGTTTTTCGCCTACCTCACGACCCGAACCCATCACCAAATTAAAAGCGCCGGCAGGCAAACCACTACGACTAATTATCTCCGCTAAAATCCAGGCACTAGCGGGTACAAGTTCCGCGGGTTTGAGCACAACACAGTTACCATAGGCCAGTGCTGGAGCAACTTTCCATGCCGCAACAGCCATTGGAAAGTTCCAAGGCGTAATTATTCCAACCACGCCCAATGGTTCACGATGCACTTCGACATCAACTCCTGGCCGAACTGAGGCCGTATTCTCACCCATCAAGCGCAACACCTCAGCACCGTAATATTGGAAAAACTGGCCTGACCTGCCCACTTCACCAATACCTTCAGCAAGGGTTTTACCCTCTTCACGGGCCAAAATGGCACCAATCTCCTCTTTGCGCTCAATAAGCTCATTACCGATCATATCCAAGATCGTTTTGCGTACTTCAAGAGCACTCTGAGACCAGCCGGTGAAGGCTTCATTCGCTGCAGTAATAGCAGAAACACAATCATCTTCGTTGGCCTTTGAATACAGACCTACCACATCACTAATATCCGAAGGATTCAGGTTCGTAGTGACGCTCTGGCCCTCGAGCCACTGACCGTTAATATAATTACGATAAACTTCACCGCTCATCTTCTTCCCCTTGAGTAAATATAAACTGAGTAACCAATTCTGGTTATTAGACGTGTATATTAACGCGTTCAAATAATAAATCTATTTACAAATTTATATAGATATATAAACTTAGCTAATATATAAAGTTTGAAAGACCGCATACTGTTCTAACATCAAGACTAATGATAAGGCCGCGTTCATGAAATACCTTAATATCACCCTTAAGCATCTTCGAACGTTTGTGATTGTGGCCCGTTATGGCAGTTTCAATCGAGCCGCCGAGGAGCTCTCTAGAACCCAACCGGCAATAACGTTAGCAATTAAGCAGCTGGAAGAGTTTGTCGGCTTAAAACTTCTGGATAGAACAACTCGACGCGTCACGCCTACGGCCGAAGGCGAGAACTTTATTCCTATAGCCGAACGCTTAGTCCGGGACTTCGACACGGCTATTTCAGATCTCAAGGCCACAGCTGAGCGACGAGTGGGCAATATTAGCATGGCGATAGTTCCATCGGTGGCAACGAACTTACTGCCTCCGATTATAAAAACCTTTTCGGCCAATTTCCCTGGAATAAATCTGCTTTTAAATGACGATACGTCCAGGGGGGTGCAGCAAAAGGTCGAACGCAATGAGGTAGACTTTGGTATTGGCAGTCTCTGGCAACAAAATAAACTTCTGAATTTTCGACCCTTATTTGGTGATAATTTAGAGTTAGTCTGCCATCGTGATCATTATTTAGCTGCTAGCAATGATCCAATTCATTGGAATCAACTGGCTAACGAGACGTTCTTAGACACTGGCATTACCAAAACCATGCGCTCAAGGCAGTCATTAGGTCCATCTAAGTTTGATTTTCCAAATATAACCACTCTGATCGCCATGCTTAAGTCCAACTTAGGCGTAAGTATACTGCCATCACTGGCCATCCCAAGAGAAACTGGCGAACTAGTATCTAGGCTTTTGATGCCAGCCGAGAAACGAGAGATATGTTTGATTACCCGCAATGAGTGGACCCTGTCGCCAGCCGCCGACGCAATGATTGAAACCGTTATTGCTGAGATGCCCAACCAAATTATGCGACTGGAACTATCCACTCCCAGAGGAGTAACCTCAAACTAATCTTGCCGATCCAGCGAAAAATACTTATTGGTTAGTCTGGCAAAACTCTAGGCACTTAGCATGAACTGCCTGTTTCACTGAAATGCCCTCAAGAGCGTGCCTCTCTCGATTGGCATACCGTCGATTGCCCGGTATATGGGCTCCCTCCATTCCGCCCAACAGGTGCAAGAAAGATTCTGAATGCTTTAGCCAATTATCAGCATCACCAAATCGATTAGGATCGATAGCCAGCATAAACTCGCCACCATTGGGGGGACCCCCATCATTATTATCATTCTTTTGAGCTTCAAAGCTAAAATCTTGGCCCGTGAGGCCTGCCACTAAAAGCTCTATCATCATTGCAATGGTTGAACCTTTGTGGCCCCCAAATGGAAGTAAAGCTCCACCATTTATGATTTTTTCGGCATCAGTAGTCGGTACTCCATTAGCATCGACTCCAGTCCCTAGCGGCACCGGATGTCCATCACGCGCAGCGATCATCACCTCACCACGTGCCATTGACGCTGATGCCTGATCGAACACGAGTGGACGCTGATCACCTCGAGGCCAACCAAAACACATTGGATTTGTACCAAATAGCGGCTCTTTAGCCCCAGCCGGCACAACAGCAGGCTTGTAGGTAGTGAAAGCCATCGCCGCCAAGCCAGCTTCCGCAATAGGCTCCACTTCAACCCACAGAGCTGCAAAGTGATGCACATTAACCAGCGCCATTGCGGCTATACCGTTCTCTCTGGCAGCTTCAATCAACGCCTCTCGACCCATTTCCAAGGCCAGTGGCGCATAACCGTGATCTCCATCAACTTTGACAACGCCTGGGGATATACGCGTGACTGTCGGTTTAGCCTTGCCATTCACCTTGCCACTGCGCAGAGATGCGACATACCCAGGCATACGGAATAATCCATGCGCTGCACAGCCATCGAGCTCAGCTGCAGAAATCGTTCTACCTACCGCAGCTGCGTTTTCTTTATCACAGCCGTTCAATTCAAGCGCCAGTGCAACGATTGATTGAATTTCTTGTCGCGTCATTATCACATCAGTCACTTTATATCTCCTCGTCTTGCTCATTTTTATGGCTACCAATTAAATGGGGTATCGGCCTAGCACTGGGCCTAGGGAATCTTTAAGCGGACCTAAATAATCTTCAAAATTCCTCCATTGCTCAACACCACTCTGATAAATCGGCTGGCGTACCTGCTCAGAACTTGGCGTTCGCACTGAGCGCTCATTTTCATAAAAACTAATGCAACTTTCTTCAAAGTCCAGTCCACAGTAGTCAAGTATACGTCTCACTTGAGTATCAAGGTCCGCGACAACGTCCTCATATTGAACGCGTAGCACTTTCCCGGGAAATACTTTATCCCAGTGATCCATAAGTTCGACATAATCTTTGTAATAAGTGCCTACTTCCTCTAGGCCATAGGTAAACTCTTGACCTTCAGCGAACAACTGCTTAAACCCACTAAAACAACAGCCCATAGGGTGCCTGCGTGCATCAATAATTTTGGCATTAGGCAGTATCAGGCGGATCAATCCAATATGTCTAAAATTATTAGGCATTTTGTCAATGAAAAATGGCGCTGAGCCTCGATGAATGCGTGTTTCTTTAATAAATGTCTCACCAAACTCCGCAAAGCTCTGGGGCTCTAATGTTGTTAGTACCGCCGGATAATGGTTCGTCATGCTCATTCGCTCGCCACGGCGTAATTTTTGCGCCAAGGAGAGCATGTTAGGTAACTCCATGGTTCCATCAACCTGACTGTGCGAGGCAAGAATTTGTTCAAGTAATGTCGATCCCGCTCTGGGCAGCCCAACAATGAAAATGGGGTCCGGCGCATCGTGACCTGTGCCTGAATGGCGGGCTACAAACGCATCATCAAAAACGTCCGCCTGAGCCTGAAACTCATCAGTTAATTCATTGGACTTGTAACGACTTTGAGCCTTTTTGTAAGAATTCCCTAGCTCATAGTGCTCAAACGATTTCTCAAAAAGGCCCTTATCTTCGTAAGCCTTACCCAAGGCAAAATTGATATACACACGGCTCATATGCGAGATACCAAGATTGTTTTTCTGGGCTTCCATAATGGCGATCTCTTCTTCGCTAAAACTAAAAAGTTTGAGATTGGCCATAGAATAATAGGCTTCGCCATGGCCCTGATACTTTTTAATCGCCCTGCGATAAGACTCAATTGCCTCATCGGTCTGACCTGTCGTTTTTAAAACAGTACCACGCGATGTGAGTGTTACAGGGTCTTCAGGGATGATCTTCAAAATAGAATCAAAGGCCTTTAAGGCAGTGGCATAATCGCCCGATTGCATAGACTCAACCGCAAAAACCGACTGAAACTGCGGATTTTTCGGATCTTTTGCCAATAGAAGCTTGGCTTGGGCCAAAGCTTTTTCATATTTATGCCTTTTTCTGAGCACCTGAATATAGTCGATCCGCACCTGTATGCTATCTGGAGAAAATGCAATGGCACTCTCTAACAAGAACTCTGCATCTTCTAATACGCCGAGACGATTTCCAATGTCCGCCAGAAGACGCATACCTTCAATATGTCGAGGTACTTTTTGCATAAATCCTTTGCAGAGCTCCTCAGCCTTGACTAGTTTGCCATGAGCAATAAGATCCATAACCACAACAAGCACTTTTGGCAGTGCCTCTAGAGACTCCAGTTGCCGCCTGAGCGGACCAGTACCTGACTCTCTGCCGGTCGCTGAAAGAATGTCTATCTGTGCTCGAAAGCTCGCTAACAGGGCAGGATTGATTTGTATAGCCCGACTATAGGCATTAAGTGCAGCGTCTGCGTTATTCATCGCCCTATAAACATGGCCAGTTTCTTGGTGGCCCCGACTATGATCAGGTACCAGGCTCTTTAACTTGTCAAGATTAGTCAAAGCTGCGGAATATTTCTTCAAATAGCGCTGACACACTGCCAGCATGTAAAGCACCTCTTCATGGTCTGGTCCTGCTACCACTATATCCAATAGCTGTTGTTCAGCTTTGAGAAAATCACCTGACCGCAAAAGAGCTTTAATGCTCTCCAACAACTCTTCACCGACAATATTATCTGATAGTAATTTATCGACCAATTTTTTCTCCATATAAAAATAATGCCCCTTGAAAGGGGCATTATGATCTAGCTTTTTAAACTACTTTACAATGTTTAGAAGTTGTAGGTCATACGCACGCCCATAGTACGGGGTCTTGCATATGAAACACGCTCTCTATCATTGATGTAGTTCCGCGACAATTCAGCACGCTCATCTGTGAGGTTGTCAATGTACAACTCTGCGCCCCAAGTATCACTAGTCACGCCCGCGGTAAGACCCATCAAGGTCCAACCCGCTATACGGTCACGGTTGATGCGAATGATATCACTGTAAGATGAAGCTGAGTGCGCAAGGTGCGGCATGATGTGTGCGGTCAGACCAGAGTCTGTCGTCCACTCATAACGCGCTTGCAGATTCGCTTGACGCTCAGGAGCGAAAGCTAAGGTATCACCTGCCACAACATCTTTAGACGTAGTTAGAGTTTTGGTTATCTCGGTATCAAGAATCGACAAACCAGCGCTAATTGTTAAACCTTCTATGCTCTCAGGCGCCCAAATCACATCAGCCTCTAGGCCTGTAACTTCAGCATCTGCAGCGTTATCAGAGAAGAACAAGTTAGCTATACTTGGATCGAAAATAGTGGTTTGTAAGCCGTCAATCTGAGCCATAAACACACTACCGTTGAAACGCATACGTCCGTCCATCATGTCAGCCTTCCAGCCAAACTCATAGTTCATCATCTCATCCGTGTCGAACTGATAAGGAACTGTGTAAAGACCGTCTTTACTAGTATAACCACCGGGACGGTTTAAGAATCCAGCTCGGAAACCTTCAGACACTGTTGCATAAAGCAGCATGTCTTCAGTTGGCGTGTAAGACGCTGTGAACTTAAAGATCGTTCCATCGGCTGTAGCTTTATCGATACCTGAGGTAGGGTTGTCTCCACCGTAAAGTAGCGCAATGTTAGTGCCAAAGACCTGAGCATCCACACAAGCTGGGTTCGTGCTACCACAGAAGTTGAAGAACGAGCCTGCAGCACTACCGTCGAAGTCAATCTCGATATCGTAGTAACGTGCCCCTAAGGTTACAGAAAGATCATCACTAATATCATAGCTTAACTCACCGAACACACCCATTTGCTCATCAGTACGCTCAATATCGTTACGGAAGATCTCACCTGGCGCATAAGGTTCATTAGATGAAAGATATCCATCGCCATATGAGTAGTTAGGACTCGCGAAACCAGGACCAGAACCTTCTCCAGCCCAACCCTGAGCCAAGATACTGCCAGGATAAGTAAAGCTCACTCGTTCTTGAAGAGTAGTCTCACTAAAGAAGGCACCAGCAGTCAGACGTGTACGCTTGTCTTGGTCTGTTGTGATCCGAATCTCATGTGTTGATACTTCAGTTTCTGAGTGACTAGGTGCTGACATGTTTGGCGCGTAACAGGTACCTGTTCCGTCGCCATAAGTCACCGAATAGTCACATGTGTAGTAAGGCAGATACTGGCCTACAAACATATAATCGGAATAACCAATATTTTGATCTGCAGTCCGCTCTGTGTAAGCACCGGTATAAACAACGTCTAATCCAGCAACACGACCTGTCAGGGTCCAGCTTGTATTATCAAACTCATCTTGCAAAGAATCATCAATATAGCTTTGAATCTCAAGGTCACCTAAATTAGGGTCAGCAAAGAAAACACCGTCCGCTTCAAGCTCTTGAGTAGTGTGTGACAGTAAAAGCTCCCAATCATCGCTCAAACTAATCAAAGCGCTTAATCGAGCACCGGTATACTTAGATTGGTTAAAATCTTCTTCTAAAAGATCCGTATTATCCGCAGCAATAAAAGTAACACCGGGCATATCTGCATAGCCATCACCATCGGCATCAGCCCCAGAACTAGTGAATCCAGCACGAGCGGCGCTAACTGGAACACCGTTAGTACGCACAAACCCTTCCTTTCGGAAACGAGCGCTCTCTTGGACAGTTCGAGTGCCGTGGACGTTATCAATGTAGCCGCCCTTATCATCGCTATAAACAACACCACGCAATGTGACCTTGTCACTCACTGGCAAGTTGTACATAGCTTCAAAGTTGTTGCTATTTCCGCCTGAGTTAGTTTGTGAAAAGCCCATCTTCAGCTTACCGTAGGCTTCAGAAGGATCAGGCTTGTTAGTAATTAAACGAACAGTACCTGCCTGAGAGCTAGAACCAAAGAGCGTGCCCTGTGGTCCAGCTAGAACCTCAACACGACTTAAGTCAGCTGCATACACATCAAGATTACGGCCAGGCTGTGCCAATGGCTGCTCATCTAGATAAAATGCAACGTTAGGTGCAAGACCTGCAACACCGGCAATAGAAATAGCCGGAGTGGTAGAGGCTACACCACGAATATAAATTGTATTTTGACCTGGGCCACTACCACCAGCTGTTACACCAGGTAGTTGGATAAGGTAATCCTCAAAATTTGAAATACCCAACTGGTCAAGTTTTTCTGACGTTATCGCAGAAACGGCAATTGGAATATCTTGTGTACTTGCTGCAGTTTTTGTAGCTGTTACGATAACTTCTTCGATCTGAGCTGCCGCCAAACTTGCGCCTGTAGCTGCGAAGCCGGCTGCGATAACTGATACTACCGCACGGTTTACTTTAGTCTTACGAAACATATGTTTCTCCCCAATGTAGAATTAAAATTAAACGTCACACGTGATCTAAGTAGCACTGATTGCGCTAACCCTTACACTATACAGTTTATTTTATATTTTTTATAGCGCACCCAACACCGCACACGTATTACAGGGACGCCCTTCAATAGTCGCTCAGCCTTAGGCCGGATACAAATTAAAAAAGTAAATATATTGATAAGTATTTATTATAAATATGTAATTAAACCAACCCACACAACAGTGGAACTGCCACAACAGGCCTGTTTTTAGAGGATACAAGGCGATAGCTAATAAGTTAAAATCCATAAATAAAAATTATAAGCCTGCTACTACCTGCTACTAGAAGTCTTTTACTATGATGCGAGTTCGATTTTTCCTGGAGAGATGACAATCCTTTTGCTCTTATAAAGGGTTCCTAAAGCTTGCTTGTATTTTTTCTTGGACACTTTAAAAGCACGGTGTATAGCATCTGGGTCACTCTTATCGGTCAATGTGGACTGCCCCCCTTGCTCCCTTAAATGCCGGATAATTTGCTCAGACAAGTCATGATCACCTTGTAGCGTAGCCTGTGATATTAACAAATCAACTTTTCCATCACTACGGATCATCTTAACAAACCCGGGAAGTCGCTCGCCAATTTTTAATGGTCGATAAGCATCAGCGCGAAAAAGGAGCCCAAGATATTTACCATCAATGATCGCTTTGTAGCCTAAATCTGTTCGCCCAGCAATTTGTAAATTAACGGCCTGACCCGACTTTAACCAGACGGGGGTCTCATCTAAATGATGGTTTAACTTTGTTGACGCGGCGATACGATCTGACTGTTGATCATGGTATACATAAACAACATAGGAATACCCTACTTCCATTGGTTTTTGCTGTTCGTTATAGGGAACCAGTAAATCTTTGGGTAAGCCCCAATCCATAAACGCGCCGGCATGGTTTATATCAACGACGGTTAGCATCTCGCAACTACCCACCTCAACTTTAGGCGTCTCTGTGGTCGCAATCAACAAATCGTCTGAGTCAAAATACAAAAAGACGCTAATCCAATCACCTATTTCACACCCCTCTGGCACATAGCGTTTTGGCAGTAAAATAGAGTCTAGGTCATCGCCGTCTAAATAAACGCCAAAATCGACCTGTTTAACAACTTGAAGTTGATTGAATGTCCCGACTGTTACCATTTTATTATGCCAATTAAAGATTTATTGAGTCTGATTTTCTGTACTCATTAATTATACAGGACTTATGCAAAGCAGAGCACAGAAACAAGCTACCCTAGCGAACAATTTAGTTTATGCTCCGTCGTTGAAACCAATACCTAGACAAAAAAATAGAATAAGGACAATCCGATCAACATTATTTCACATAAAGACTTTAGAAACGTCTGGATACTTAGCATTAGCTGCGCATTGGCCGGATCAACCATGCCACTAATGGTTTTGGCTGGCACCCTGATTGGCTCGCAATTAGCCCCCTCAGTAGTATGGGCTACCGCGCCCATAGCCTTAATGATAACGGGCACTGCCATTAGCGTGGTCCCAGTAACCCAACTCATGCGCAAATTGGGTCGAAAGAGAGGGATGCTTACTTGCATGGGCGTTGGCATATTCGGGTGTCTCCTAGCCCTAGCAGCATTGCAATCAAAAAGCTTTGGGCTTTTTTGCACGGCCTCTGTTGTTTTGGGCTCACTAAGTGCTGCATTAATGCAAGGCAGGTTCGCGGCGATGGAGTCGGTGAGCGCAGAGCATCACGCTTCCGCAACATCAATGGTGATGGGCGGCGGAATTGTCGCTGCATTCATAGGCCCTGAACTAGCCATTTTAGGTAGAGAGATGTCTGCTATTACCTACCAAGGCTCTTTTATACTAGGTATAGGATGTATTGCGTCTGCAGCTCTGGTGCTGAGCCTCTACAACCCAGCACCCATTGCATCAAATCCCGCAGCACAAAAGCAGACGCCAACAGTCAATTTGCTGCGCAGACCCTCTTTTGCGCTGGCACTAGCCAGTGGCGTAATTGCCTATACAGTTATGTCATTTGTGATGACAGGCACACCCATCAGCATGCACCATTTTCATGGTCATTCGCTCCTTGATACTAAATGGGTTATCCAAAGCCATATTGCTGCGATGTTTATGCCTTCATTTGTCGCACCGCTATTGTTTCGCCAGTTTGGCATTAGAGCAATGATGTTTATCGGGTTGATCTGCTATTGCGCGACCATAGCCATTGGCTTTTCAGATACGAGTGTTACCGGCTTCTGGTTGCAGTTAGTGTTACTTGGCATAGGTTGGAACTTTTTGTTTCTTGCCGGCACCACGTTATTACCTAGCACTCATTCTGACAATGACCGCCACAAAGCCCAAGCCATTAATGATTCAACCGTTTTTTCATTTCAGGCGATAGCTGCACTGTCTGCCGGTTGGGCTATAAATTTGATCACCTGGCAACAGATGCTACTGGGCTGTCTTATTCCCATCACAATCATGCTGGGCTTTATGATGTGGGAGGGAGCGCGCACAGCGAAACCAGACTCTAAGGCTGCCTAGCCGTGATAGATACATCCACTGGTACAGGTCTCTTTTATCTCAATAGCGCTTAATAGAGGTAGTCGGGGCTTTAGGTTATCCCATATCCAAATAGCTAAGTTTTCACTGGTAGGGTTCTCTAAACCCATGACATCATTTAGATAATGATGATCAAGTTGTTCATAGATAGGCGCAAAAGCCACCTTGATATCGCCAAAATCCATTATCCAACCTGTTTGCTCACCAACAGGACCATCCACATGGATTGCCACCTGAAAGGAATGACCATGCAGCCGGGCACATTTGTGGCCTTCGGGGACATTTGGAAGTCGATGGGCAGCCTCAATACTAAATTCTTTATAAATCTTCATTTTTGTTCAATAAAATAACGTGAATTAGGTTGTTATATTAGGGCTGTGAAGCTGATATGTATATAGGCTCAGAAAATGTTTGACAGTCACCCCCAGTTCGGTAGAATGCGTCGCTCTCTCAGGGGGTGGTTAGCTCAGCTGGTAGAGCATCGCCCTTACAAGGCGAGGGTCACAGGTTCAATCCCTGTACCACCCACCATTAGAGAATATGCTTTCACGGACCGGTAGTTCAGCTGGTTAGAATGCCGGCCTGTCACGCCGGAGGTCGCGGGTTCGAGTCCCGTCCGGTCCGCCATAAGCATCCATTAAGCCTCTGTTTTTACAGGGGTTTTTTGCTTTCTAGGTTTGCCGTTTTTTAAGAGTTACACTCTGAGTTACACCTTAGCTGTCCGCTATTAAGTGCAGTACTTGCAGGATGTGCTGGTCTGAAAATGGCGTTCCTGTAACACTGCAAAGACGATGCTTCTCTCGACGTTAGCCAGCAGATACACTAGCGCTGAGAATTGCGTGTCAAATACCTAAATAGATGTTCCCGATTGGTGATGAGCAAAGATACATTAGGAGACTTTTATGATGAATAAATATCTAACTTTTTTAATTGTTAGTTTTATTTTCTGGGCCCCACCCCTATTAGCTCAAAGTGAATGGCCCACGAAAGAATGGACTTTAACAACGCCTCCATCGGTAGGCCTTGATCCTAAAGTGCTGTCCGCACTTGATACAGACATAGAGCAGGGAAAATACGGCTATGTTGACTCTATGTTGGTTATTCGCAGTGGCAAGCTAGCCTATGAGCGGTATTATGGTCGCGATTACGGCAGCATTTACCAAAAGGAAGCGTCTACACCAGGCCCGCTAGTTGTGCGCGACCCAACCGGCCCTTATAACTACTTCAATCCTTGGTGGCATCCTTACGTCAAAAAGGGAAATCTGCACTCGATGCAATCTGTCACCAAGAGCGTGGTTTCAGCGGTTATCGGTATTGCTGTGGGACGAGGTGAATTTCCAGATCTTGAGACACCGGTTCTTACGTTCTTTAAACCCAGTACCGTAGGTAATATTGATGACAAAAAACGACGTATGACCATTCGACACCTACTCACCATGACCACCGGTCTCCAATGGAATGAAGATTATCCCTATAACGATCCCAGAAACACATTTGCTATCATGGCATTGGAGCCAGATTGGGTTAAGTTCACAATGAATCAACCGATGTCATCAGAGCCAGGTGAGTCTTTTCAGTACAACAGCGGCGCCACATTAATATTGGCGCACGTATTCAATCAAGCGACCGGCATGGATCTCGAAGAGTATGCCGTAAGACATTTATTCCAGCCGCTAGGCATAGACAACTTTTATTGGAAACGCACCCCATATGGTCTCACTGATGCCCAAGAGGGACTGTTCATTTCCTCTCGTGACATTGCGAAGATTGCCTACTTATTTCTGAAACGAGGGAAATGGGAAGACAAGCAAGTTGTACCCGAAGCCTGGGTGGATGCATCGATAGCACCATTTGTGTCAGTCACAGAGGATCGTAGTTTAGAATATGGCTATAAATGGTGGCTCGTACATTATCAATACAAAGGAAAAGAACGCGTCGCTTTCGCTGGCTTCGGCTTCGGTGGACAGTACCCCATTGTTATTCCTGAGTTGGACATGGTCATTGTATTCACTGGCTGGAATATCCTTGCGGAAGGCCCCAGAATGAGCGCGCTAAAAGGAATCAAACGTATCCTGGAGGCTGTCAAAACGCCTTAAGCTAAGATCACATATAGGTGCAAAGCATGGTGCGACATATTTAGAGGCAGATATAAATTTAATATTTAGGCAGTAAGAACCTTTAAGGTTCTGCCTGTCCAGATTGTTTGAGGGAGCTTACATCGAAGGCGTCAGACTATTAAGGTAAGCCTCAATCTCTACCGCACTTCTTGTTGCGTCTGAGGCTATAACTCCGCTTACTAAAGCATCTCCTTCCAAACCAAATAGGTATCGCAACGTAAGTAAACCATCTGTTAAGGCATCAATCTGGCCGTTGCCATCAATATCAATCAGATTCCCCAACTTCACAATTCTCGACTCGACATCTTGCGCAGAGACATAGGCTGCGTTAGACGCTACCGCGCCATCAACTAGCGCAGTTCCATCTAAACCAAACATGTTTCTTAACAACAACAGGCCATCGGTTAAAGCATCATATTGTCCATTGCCGTCTATATCTAAGGTACCTGCAGGAGGCGTCCCAGCCAAAAACTCCTCTAAAGCACCCACGCCATCATTATCTTGGTCAGTTGTAGTATCTGAAGGATCGTTTGGATTTAGGCCATAAAGAGTCTCCCAAGCATCAGGCATACCATCGCCATCAGAATCAACACTATAAAGTCCATTGAGAGGGAAAATATCAGTGGAGTCATCAACACCATCGGCATCATCATCATCATCGGCACTCATCCCCGCTGCAGTACAAACGCTATCACAGTCATTTGGGCGACCATCAGAGTCAGTATCAAGCCGACCACCAAGACTGATCAAGGGATAGACGTCAGCACTATCAGCAACACCATCGCCATCATCATCAGTATCCGCATTATTACCCGTTCCATCAGCATCGGTATCAATGGTTTCATTACCATCGAGCGGGAACACATCAGATCCATCGGCCACGCCGTCACCATCATCATCGGGATCTGCATTATTACCCGTGCCGTCAGAGTCGGTATCCAGACTCTCCGCTGAATCTAGAGGGAACTCATCAGAGCTATCAGCAACACCATCACCATCATCATCGGAATCGGCATTATTTCCCGTACCATCAGAATCAGTATCTATGGTTTCGGTCCCGTCCAGCGGGAACGCATCAGAGCCATCGGCAACGCCGTCACCATCATCATCGGGATCTGCGTTATTACCCGTGCCGTCACCGTCAGTATCCAGGCTTTCTGAAGGCTCTAAAGGGAACATATCAGAGCTATCAACCACGCCATCATTGTCATCATCATCGTCTAAATAATTAGGCACACCATCACCGTCAGTATCGATATCATCTGCAATAATTATGATTTTTCTGGCTGCGGAAGAGCTATTACCCTCGCTGTCGGTTACTGAATAGACTTGATCATAGTCGTGAGTTGGAGACAAGCCAGTAACGACAACTATTTCGGATGTTACCGACGGAGTAATGTCGCCGTCTTCCCTATCAATAGCTCTAGCTTTTAAGTCAGACGCCAAATTCGCGTCAGAAAGATATACCGGATCATCACCCACAATCTTTATGACAGGAGGTAATCCATTTGAAATAGCACTTATCTGCAGTGCTGTAGTTTTTAAGGACTTTACCGCATAAGCCCCATTAAGTAGATCTGAGTCATCTACGCCACACGGCAATTTATCCTTGCCGGGGGCCGAACACTGTCTATCTGGTGTTGAGTAAAAACGCATCCCGGTTGCATTAAATGATGTCTCATAAGCCATAATTGTCGCAAAATTATTTTCCACTCCGTAGCCGACTGACCAAGGGAAAGTACCGCTAAGTGGCCCTTCAGCCTGCTTTCTTGAGTGAGTTACCCCCATCAAATGGCCTATTTCATGCGCCAATGTAAGTGTGCCATTGTCAATTGAGACCACGCCACTGTTTAATTGGTCCGCATAGAGATTCTGAAAATCGATAATGCCGTCATTTCTCCTTCCATGAAGAAAAGCAACCCCACCTGTGTCAGCGACTTCCGTCGTACTATAGTGAATGAATAAATCTGGCTTTCTAGTTAGCAAGGCATCTAAACCTGCAAAAATACCAGTTCGCTCTCTCATTGCGTCTAGGACCAGAGACCCAGTCAAGGCACCATCTTCCCCTACTAAATAGACACCCACATTTTGGAGTATTATTCCCAGACCAGCGGCTTTAAATGCAGTATTGGCACCGGTCACCTGCTGTGCAATAAAAGCCTCAAGATTGTCACCGCCAAGACCAGGATAGTCGTTAGCACTTGAGCCGACAGTGAATGCTACCTCAATAATACTATCGCCTAAGATGTTCGCCTTCGTTGGAGATGACCCAATGACTCTCTCATTAAAATCGGAAGTGCCATCATTATCTGAATCCTGTAATGTGTCGATATTAGACCATTTGTTAGTCGTTGGAATTACGTTAGTTTCACCTAATGTTTCCAATCGGTAATATAGAACAAGGTCATCTGCCCGAGACAGGAGTATTGAAGCATATTTATATTCAGGTTCAGTAGTACTCGTACTATTTAACGCCGCATCAAGATCCCCGGAAGCGACTAAAGAACCATCGCCATTAGCATCATAAGTAATAGTCACTTCAGTTGTCGCTTTTGAATAATAGGAATCTTCATCATCTGCAACAATGATTTCTAAGGTCATCGTTTCACTGGTAGATCTCAGATCTGAGCTACTTATACTCGGAATATTGAGCGAAAAACTAGTATCATCATACTGAAAATCGGCCTCAGAATTCACCATCAGGAACGAGTCATCTACTAGTGAGCCCCCGGGATTATAATAGCCAGTTTCCACCTCAAAAAAGTTAACTTGATCTAAGCTTAACTCCTCAGAATCGCTTAGTATGAGAGAAAGAAACCCCTCAATTTCTGTTCTATAGTACAAGGGGATTTCTACTATTATATCCACTGGTTCAGACGAATACTCAATGCTTGTAATATCGGCCCCACCCAGAAGGTAGTAACTCCCACCTTGAAACAAATCGATCGTAGTTCCTCCAACCATCTCCAAAATTAAGTCGCCGCTCTCTACGACCTCTTTTTGGAAGACAACGGAAAAATTAATCACTGCCTTTGTCTCATTAACTCGCTCGATCTCGCAGGGGCACTGTATATGAATAGCTGGGTTTGCCCCTTGGGCATTGAATCCCGTAACCATTAAGCACATGAGCGCTATTAATCGGATCTTCGGATTATAAAAAATAAGACTCATACTATTACTCCGATATCCTTTTAGGCTTAATGCCATCGATGATAGGTTGTGCTTTTGACTTTCTTGTATAGATAATGTCAGGCGATTTAAGTCCAGCAACCCGTTTAAGGCTGCCATCAAAATCATCTCCAATATATTCAAAAATATTATCCGAGGTCTTTAGCAAGATACTAGTCAGGGTGGGGGTTAAGGTTATCACAGCAACATCGCCGTTAAGTCCTTTACCTTGAATTTGGGTGAACTTAGTATTTTGAGCCACATCAAAGACTCTCAACAGAATGATATCGCTTTTACCATTAAATTCAGTGCGCAAAGAGAAGTTGGCGCCCACAGTAAGAGCCAGCATATCTGTAGAATTAGTTATTTTCTTTATGTTTGAAATGGCTATGTCATTTTGCACATTAGAGATTGGCGCTTTTTCACCTGTTTGTAACAGCAGATTTTTACTTACTGCGGTGCCATCTACATTGTTCGAAAAATCTATAGTGGTCCAAAGAGACCAGAGAACAAAAAGTAAGAATAACCCTAAGATTACCTTGACTAAATTACCAGCATTTTTAAACCGACTCATCACAAAATCCCTATTGCCGTGACTACCAATAACCAATTATTGTCAATGCGGCACAGGTTAGTTCATTACAACCAATAAATCCAATCTCTCTGCAGTCAAAGCCCCGTAGAGCATAAGCTATAGCATTACCCACCGGCGATTGAAAATTGACATTTTAGTCAAAAATGAATGTATGTCACTACCTACAAGAAAATAACAAAACTAACAGGAGACAAAAATGGAAGCATTTCAGTTTTGGAGCGTGCTGAATAGCGAATTAATCTCAAATGCAATATATCAAGCAGGTACCTTTTTCATATTATGGGTTGCCTCTCAAATACTGAATCTGTTAGATAGCTTTTCTGACATTAAAAATACCTACTCTAGCTTATCCAGGGCGAGCGGCAAGATTCGTTCTACAAACTTGCTATAGGCAAGTGATGAGGGATGCAATCCATCAGAAGCCACTAATGCAGGGGTTTCCAGCCCTTGTTGAGTTATATCTGTTATGTAAACATAAGAAAGTGTATTTTCTTCAGCATATTCTTGTGCAAAGTTATTATATAACTCAAGCTCAGCACTAATCTCCGTTGGGTTGTAGTTTTGTCCGAATGGCGTAAAGGCATAATCGGGAATTGATACGACAGTCAATTTTGTGGTATCGCCGCCCACAAAAGAAATGGCGGAATTAACAAGCTCTACAAATTCTGTTTCATATAAAGTAAATGCTTTATTTTGATACTGATTGTTTACGCCAATAAGTAGTGTTACCAAATCAAAATCGCTTGAGGGATCCTCAGTGATAATGGCCGTTTTTAAATTGGTCGTGGTCCACCCAGTCTTAGCAATTACCTGTAGGGTAAAACTATCTTTTTCCGCATATTCTAATTGTAGGCTTGCCTTTAACTGCTCGGGAAAACTACAAATAGTACAAACGCTTTGTCCAATGGTGTAGCTATCGCCAAGTGCTAATATTTTAAACTCACGCGCAGGCAAGCTGCTGTCCGTTGAGACAAAGAATCGCCAAATAAGACCATATAAATCGACGTTTTCACCGAAATTTACTCCTTCACCGGCACCCTCGACCAACGAATACCTGACCCGTTCCCCGTTACTACATGAGCTAAATGTATATTGCTGAACAGGATAATCACCCCATGTTTTAGCTTGAGCCGTCGCTGTCATATCGCAGTTAGCATTTGACGCCCAGTTCTCAGCGCTCTCTTGCGCTGACATAAATATATTTCCTGCGGGACCACTTCCGCCATTCACCGGGACTAAGGAGTCTTCCGTACCATTAACTTGAAATACTGACATCGATTGCGGCGAAACAATGACGCCATTTTGGTCGGTTTGCTGACCAGCCAAGGGAGCAATTGCTTTGAATAACGTAGTCTCTTTAGCTATTTTATTGACAAGACCAGCTCCATTAGACGTGCCAACTCCGAAAACCCTATCAACATCAAACAAGCCTGCGGTGTCCAGGGCGTTAACGATTAAGCTAACAAAATCCACGTCATCTACGCTGGCATCAGAGCTAATATTCCATTCATTTAGGTAGCTATCAGGAAATATTCCAATAAATTTTCCATCATCAATCAGATCAGTCACATCCGTATTATTGCTCAACCATAGGTCACTATTTTCACCGGCATCATGGAAAAAGAAGACGACGGGATATTTTTTCTCTAAGGGATTTTCAGGATAACGTATCAAATAAGGACGATCTACCAACCGGCCGTCAATTGTCTGGGTGATAAACTTTACTTCGGACGTTGGATTTTCTTCAGGCTCTGGGACTGGCGTTTGATTAGACACTACAGGCTCAATAATTGGAGCAGAAGAACCTCCTCCGCAAGCAGTTAACATTAAAATGCAAAACCAAAGAACTGCTTTTTTTATCATAATTGATCCTAAATAAATCTGTCATCCATTATTAAAGACAATCACTAGAGCACGACCATGCCGTGTCTAAGTGTTACGCTACTAGATAGTTTATAGATCTGACCAGTATCATTATCATTGAAGGACACCATCTAGTTAGGCCAAAGTAACAGGGCCAGCAGCACTCAAAGGTGTTTGATTTTTAAATAAATAAAACAGTATATAGTGGATTAGTATTTCTCTTTTTTATAAAAATTCCTTAGACTCAGATAACAAAGCAACTGACGCCATGTGGAAATTATGTTCTTACCTACAAATGCCGATTTTATTTTTACATCAGAAACAACGCCTGCGGTGTCGACAAATCTAAAGCAAAGCGTTGACATGGTTTTACCGCTTGTAGGTGTTGCTGACGCTGTCAATGTTACTGACTCGCCAAATTCAAAAACAAGATTATCTAGCCTGCTTGTCGCTGCAGGCATTAAAGAGCTAGGCCTAGATGTCATCTTGCAGTTGACTGGGCGAGACAGAAACAGAATCGCTATAGAATCTGAGGTGTTGGGTGCTCTTTCGCTCGGTATTAATAAGGTCCTGTGCTTGACTGGTGACAAACCCAGTGAAGGAGGCCCGCAAGTTGTTAATGAGTTTGATAGCGCCGGAATAATGGGGCTCTTGAATGTAATGTCAACTGGTAAGCTGGCCGATGGCACTGAAATCAAAGAACCTTTGCCTATATACCCAGGTGCAGCTGATGATCTATATTTTCAAAAAGAGAATCCTCAAGCCATTGATTTTTTGAAAAGAAAAATAACTAATGGTGCTAAATTTATTCAAACTCAGTATTGTTTTGATGAAGACATCTGTCAATTTTACTCTGACCTGCTTATTGCAAATGGGAAAACAGATGACTTAAAAGTACTCGTGGGCATGGGGCCTTTAAAGTCAGCAAAGCAAGCCTTGTGGATGCGAGAGAATCTGTGGGGGGTTAATATTTCTGACGCGATCATCTCACGATTAGACGAGTCTAAGAATCCCAAGAAAGAAGGTTTAATGATCTGCCAAGAACTCATCAGCAAACTGATTGACCTGCCAGGTATAGACGGTGTACACCTAATGGGGCCAAGCTGTGAGAGCGACGCCGCAGATATTATCAAACTATTTCGTTAAGTAATCTCTTAGCCCTTATCACGTAATTTAGATATACCATATTGGGTGCAAATATTAAACGGTAACTCTAAGGTAGTATATTTGTCAGGTGAAGAACTTGTGTCGAGACGGTAGATAAAGTCAGGTTACTCAATAACCCAACTATTCTTCATAAGGCCTTGTACAGGGCCTTTGATAGATTATTGGCTGTCTTGTATAGATTACCGATATTGTGCTGTCGATTATTGACAAAAGAAAACCCAAGATTGTTGTTTAAATCACCAAAAGTCACTTCACCGCCAATACCCGTATGACCAAACATCCCTGGCTTGACACCAATGGGGGTCAAGGGTGCATTAACCATATAACCCAGACCAAACTGGTAAGGCAGGCCAAATAGAACCGTATCTGGACCACCTGAGTGCACACTAGTCACGTGCTTTATTGTCTCTGGCTTCAATAAATGCTGTCCATTTCGTGACCCACCATTGGAAAGAACCCCATACAACTTAGCAAGGCTTGCAGCAGTGCCGTGTCCATTTGCTGCAGGGACCTCTGCTAAGCGCCATTCGGCGCTATTGACGGCATCATCTCCGTCCAATCCCCGGGCAGCAAATGCAGTAGAGTAATCACCACTTATAACGGCGTCTTTGGCGCCACGCATTGATTTAGATAAGAGCATATCAGGGACATAGGTCATTATTTTTAATACTGAGAGCGCAGATTCGTTACTCACCATTAGCGTATCTGCACAGCGAGACAGATCGGACTCATCGATACCAATTTTGAAGTCGAGACCTAAGGGTTTAGCTATTTCTTGACTAAAATAAGTACCCACCGAGCGCCCATCTACTCGACGAATGACTTCGCCCACGAGCCAACCAAATGTGAGCGCATGGTAACCCTGAGACGCTCCGGGCGTTCTAAAGGGAGCCTGCGCAGCCAAAAGGTCGGTGAATTTTTGCCAATCCCTCCACTCATCTATAGGCAGTACGCCTTGAAACCCAAACACTCCTGCCCGATGGCATAAAAGATCAATGACCTTAGTATCTTGCTTACCATTACAGCCATATTCAGGCCAATAATGAGACACCTTTTGATGGATATCTAGCAAGCCTTGCTCAATGAGTCTTGCAGCACAGGTCGCGACCACGCCTTTTGTTACTGAAAAAACATTAACAATGGTATCTTCTTGCCAGCGTTTGGTCTTTGCTTCATCTTGATAGCCGCCCCATAGATTAGCCACCATGTCGCCTTGATGCTCAATGGCTATTGAAGCCCCTGTTTCATAACCACTTTTAATGGCTGAAGAAAAAATTTTGGCAACCTCTTCAAAGCGAGGGTCACAGTACCCAGAAATACCTTCAATATTCATTGATGTCACCATAGTTGTTTCATTACCCCGACACGTGCCTTGTTTTATTATGCCAGCTAGTAAACTTAACTCATCCAGATCACTGCCCTTTATTGAAATACCTTACAAGTTTACTCCAGCAAGAGAGGAATTATTTGCCCCGGCATTGGTGCGGTAAAAAAATCAGCTGCCTGTCCACTTTCAGCTACCGCTTTCTCCAGCGCTCTGCGCGGTGCTTTAACCGCTTCATCAGTGAGAATAAATGTGCCCCAGTGCATGCCAAATGATCGCGGAACCTTTAAGTCTAAGGCTACCTGAACAGCTTCAGCTGGATTGACATGCTGGCTCCGCATAAACCATCGAGGCTCATAGGCACCTATAGGGATAAACGCAACATCAGGTACACCCAGTATCTCTCGAGTCTTCACAAAATCATTGGAGTAACCCGTGTCCCCAGCATGGTAGAGCGATAAGCTTGGACTCTTCATAAACCAGCCACCCCACAGACTGCTATTGCGATCAGTGATACCTCGACTAGACCAGTGCTGAACAGGCGTAAACGTAAGTTCCGTTTTACCAAGCAGAATATTTTGCCACCACCGAAATTGATGCACATTTTTTAGGCCTTGACCCTCGAGCAATTTTTTATCGCCCTGCGGCACCAATATTACCAGTTCAGGATTAATCTGTTGCAACGCTTTTAGACTTGGGAGGTCAAGATGATCATAATGATTATGGCTTATAACGACCACATCAATCGGCGGAAGATCCTCCAGAGGAATAGCAGGTGGAATAAGTCGTTTGGGGCCAGCCCAGGGGACTGGAGAGGCTCGGTTTGAGAAAATTGGATCAGTGATGATGGTCAGCTCACCATTGTTTAACAAATAGGTGGCATGGCCTATCCAGACAGCATAGTTTGTAGAAGAAGGCTCAAGATTACGCCACTCATCAGCTGTCTCTATCTCAACTCTTGGCGGAGAACTCTCCTTCGTCATCCGCCATTGTATAAACTCACTAAACGTCTTCTTAGTCGCGGTAGAGTCATTGTTAGTAAATGTTTCAGCTAAGGAACATGACTGTAATGTCAGAGCAAAGAAAAACACCCAAATACTGTGAAGCCCTTGATCCAGTTTCAACGAGTTGATAAGTAAGTTCACCCTTTATCCCTATTTTTCAACAATACTCTGGGGAAGTGATACGACCTGAATAGCCTTGTTGGACTTATCGCCACCGGTCCACACCAAAATCACTTGGTCATCGAATATCGTCATTTGGGGAAGCCCTGCTCGACGAGTAAAATCAACATCTGCAACAACAACCGCGGGTCCAAGCACGGCATCGGAATCAGCGTGACGTAGATTTAAGTCTCCTTTGACACCCTCGGAAAAAGTCAGCCAACTTACAATGAAACCATTATCTTCGGTAGCGGCCAAACCCACCTGCCCGAGCACAGCATCACCAACGCTTATCTCCAAAGCCGGCATAAACGTATCTGAATCTTTTTCAGACAGTGCTAATTTAACCTGACCGTAGCCCTTGCCCTCTGTATACCAAGCCACTGCTGTGTGCGTTGAACTTGCTGCGACCGAAGGTCCATTCACTGGACATCCCGCAATCAGCCACTCATCAGATGCTACTGGCTTTGACTCAGACCAACGTCCATTGATCAAACGCGAGTAATAGATATCTCTATGTTCACCCTCAGTACGATTTCTGAACACTAAAACCGCACCTTTATCGACCTGTGCAATATCAGTCTGACAACAATCGCAGACCAATCCATCAATTATTTGTGGCTCGAAAAGCGCGCCTTTCATAGTTACTTTTGCAGAGCGCAACGTCATACCGCTATCGGGGGACATTGGCTCCATGTCGTGCTTTGAGTGGCCACCGCCAGACATGTTGCGGCCGTCTAGCCAGACCAGGCCGACATCTTGATCGTCTGAAAAAAAACTAACGAATCCATGTTCGGTTAGGGTCCCGTCGGTGTGAGGTTTGAAAGGGGTATTCCACGTTATCCCGCCATCAGTCGAGAGCCCTACCATGACGTCATAAGCGAAAACACTGGGGTCTGTCATCACTAACCAATGGGCCGCCCAGAGTGACTCTGATAACTGCACTACTGAGGGAAAATCGGCGCGATTAACTAACCAGTTACTGCCGCTTGCGACCTCGACAACATCTGACCATTGTGTTTCATCCCAGCGTGAATACTCTAAAGCAACAGAATCTTCGCTGACTTTCATCCAACTTAAGATTGGCACGCCCTCAAGATCAAGACTCAAATTCGGCGATACGGAACGTGCCCCTGCCGGCGATGACCAATCCGCAAGGGCCGTCTGGGACGTGTGAGATTGGTCGCTGCAGCCAACGCCGGTAACGACAACACATAGCAGAGCCACAACGTTCAAAAAGCCACGGAGCTTAACAACTTTCAATAATAATAGACGACTCAAGATATACTCCTTTTGGCTAACCCATTTTCAAGATCTACTGCCTATTATTCTCTCATTAAAGGGCGAGTCAAACAGGTTGGGCCGCCCTCTCCTTTTCGACTAATCTCCATGCCTCGATATGTTTGCACCGAACAACCTGCCTGCTCTAGTCCAGCCTTAACGCCTGGTAGATTTTCTAGCATCACGACTGATCGCGGAGCAATGGCAAGAACATTACAACCCATGGGTAGATACTCCTCCTCTGGCACATCGACAAACTCCACCCCTCTGGCTTCAAGCCATAAAATAAAATTCTGTGGCATAAAGGGTCTGTAAATCAATGCTAAATTCTGGTCAATGGGTGAAATAATAGACATCAAATGCAATACATCATCAGGGTGTTCTGGGTCCGGCAAGTCAACCACATGAAGGTCGACCTCGTTCCCCAGAATTGCCTGCAACTGCCTGACCCCTTCGTTGTTTGTCCTTGGCCCCAACCCTACCGCTGCGTGTTGCTCATCAATCCAAATAAAGTCCCCACCTTCAAGGGTACCAGGCGCCATAATCTGCCCAGCTATCTTATGACCAAGAGCCTCATAAACTGCAACATTTACCGTCGCTTCTGGTGTTCTGCTGGCCCGCCCCATATTACAAAGAATTAATCCTTTGGGGCTGACTAAAACATTATCGCGTGGATAAATGCTGTCAATTGTGAGACTGTCATTGGCGGGCAAATCAATCACCTCTGCCCCAGACGTCAGCAGACACTGTCTAAATAGCGCAAATTCTGCATATGATTTTTCAAGATCTGGCATAGCGTGAAATCGCAAGGGTAGCCATTCCTGCGCTAATTTTTCTGGGTTAACAAAGGCGTGCTCGGGATTGCGCACCGCAACCTGAACTAAGTTCGAATATTCGTTAAATTGTGGCATTTATTTAGTCTCTGGAGTCTTCTCGGACGAGGGCATAAAAAGGCATGCCAACCATTATCAGCATAAATGAATAAAATACAATCTCTGTGCCCGCTCCCCATATCGCAAAAAATGAGTACAAAAAGGCTGCACCTGAAAGAGCTATTGCACGATTTCTCTCGGGACTTGCCCTATCTCGCTTGAGAAAATAAAACTCAGCGACGGCTGAAAAAGCATACGCCATTAAGGTAGACAAAGTTGATAGCATTGCCATAAAGGTAAAAGCGGCCACTAGGCCTTTGGTGTAGTTCAAAAACAGTAACAGTGTCATAAAACCACCCGACACAAGAAAAGAAAAAACTGGAGTGCCGGCCTTACTCAAGGTTAAAAATTTAACCGGTAAAAGGTGATCTTTGGCAGCAGCCAGAGGTACCTGGCCCGCAGTAAGTGTGTTCGCATTTAAACTCCCTAGCGTTGATATCAGCGCACCTATAGTAATAATAGCGCCGCCCACAGGTCCCATTATCTTAGTCGCGGCAACAGCAAACGGCGCTGTTGATCCGATCAATTCCTCAGCAGGAACCACCAGCGCAATAGCCAAACTAACCAAGAAGTAAATGACCAACACGGTAAAAACCGACGCGATCAAAATACGTGGAATCATTTTATCCGGCTCAGCCATATTGTCAGCCGGCACGGTGGCAGTCTCAAGGCCAACAAAAGACCACATAACCAAGGTGGTTACTGTTGCCAAAAGCGCTATCGGATGCAATTCAGTAGGGTTAATCGGTGGCAGTATCTCAGGTTCCATATTTGCAAAACCCAAAACAATCATGAATAGCAGTGGCAATATTTTTAATATGGTTGTCACTACCTGAAAGGTCCCACTACCCTCAATACTACGTATATTAAGCCCAATAACGGTCCAAATAAGAACCAGAGACACTAGTAGCGAAAACACGCTGGAGTCAGTAATAGCCGGTAAAAACACGCCTAAGTAACCTACAAAAGCAATAGCGATACCTGAGGCGGCAGAGATACACGCAATCCAATATGTCCATGCGACCAAGAAAGCAGCAAAATCACCCAACCCTGCTTGAACGTATGCGTATGGACCACCAATTTTTGGGATCCGTCTAGCCAACCGTGATAAAGACAGCACCACCAACAAGGTACCAGCGCCGGCCACTAACCAACCGGCAAGGCCTAACATACCATAGGGCGCAAGCAGGGTCGGCATCATGAAAATACCAGAGCCTATCGCGCAGCCTACGGCAATAGACCAGCCGCGCCAGAATCCTATTTCGCTACCCGATGCTTTTTTTGCCGCTACTTGCATGCTCGTGGTCTCTTATTTTTAGGTTACCGTAACAGGGGTGGGAAATAATACAAGCGTGGTCGAAAAGCGCAGTATCTGAATGGACATGTGTATCTAAAGCAAAAGTCATTTATCATTAAATACAAATAACAATTGAGTGACTTGATAAGTAATGTCTGATCAACCTAAGTTACTAAAAATATTGACTGGAACCCTTTTAGCCATGATCGTAGCGGTCACGGCCTTACTCTTTTCGCCGTTTACATCAGAGGTGCAAGATTGGCTTGCCCTTGAGGTGAATGCGCACATCAATGAGTTAATGACCAGCCCGACCAACGCTCTAATGTCAGCGCCAGAGTCTATAGCCGGAACTCCAAGCGCGGCCTCACAAATAACCTCCACTCCGTTGACCGATCAAAGCGAAACCCTGGACCTGTGGTTTGATAAAAGCCAAACCCAAGCCTTAATAGTCCAAAAATATGGGGAAGTTGTTTACGAACGCTATCGGGTGGATGCCCAGCAAGGATTGAACATTAATGGAATGTCTATGGCGAAAAGCATCATCGCCATACTCATAGGCGTGGCTATTGACGATGGTTTAATTGACTCAGAGACAGACTCGATTAGCCGTTATCTACCCGAGCTTAGTCAGCAATCTTCGCGAGTCGACATAAGAGACCTTTTAAGGCATACATCAGGAATCCAGTCGAACATTAAAGATACGCGAGCCACGTTAAATAATGCGTTGCTAGACCTCACCAACCGGCACCTCTCCTTTAGCGACGATAGAGAGTTTCGCTACGACAGTATGAACTACCATCTTTTAATACTCATCCTAAAGCGGCTGTATCAAATACCCATTAATAAGCTCATTGAAGAAAAAATTTGGCAACCATTAGTACTAGAGGATGCTTCTATAGTCACGTCTGCAGGGTACTGCTGTTTATTTGCTACAGCACAATCCTGGTTAGCCATCGGAAATCTCTTTCTAGCGCCTGCCAATACCGTTGTTTCCAAAAGCTGGTTAGATAAGATGGTGACGGACGCTCTAGTGCCAAAATGGTTCTATGTGCAGGCAACCGGCAAGTCTGTAGGCAATTCTTATGGATACCATATTTATGGAGGCTTAGACGATTTACCTGAGGTCTTCTGGATTGAAGGTATGGGACTACAAGTCATTATGATCAATCCAACAACACAAACCATTGTTGTGCGTTTGGGTGGAATCCCAACAGGCTTAAATCTCAAATCTAATCGTGGAGACTCTTCAATAATAGCCCCTCTTCTAAAAATGTTATCTTTATCGACTATTTAACACTGCATTTTTCGCCCCAAAAATCTAATCCTTTAGATACTAACAAGGCTGAACAATCCTCTCAGTCTGCTTGTTTGGTTAAATTTATGCACTCAACAAACTTTCACTAGCTTAAACACTTATTGATTTTTTTAAGTTTACATAACTAGAGTATGACTGCATTTTTGCCGTTCAAGCTGCTAAAAAGAGGATATTATAGATTGAAATATCAATTATTCGAATTTGCTTTTCTATGCGGCTTTGATGTCTTTACCCTACATTTTGGTGAGTACTCGATAAAAATAGCACTTCTCACCCCAAACTTTTTAATCCAGGGAACCTAAAGGGTAAAAATCAATAAATACCTACTATGTTAAATATTTATTAGAATATATTAAGTTCATATAAATAGAGTATTACCGTCGTTTGGGGTTTAAGTCACTAAAAATAAAATCTTGTATATGGAAATATCAATTATTCTAATTTAATGTTTTATGCGGTTTTGAAGTTTATAGTCTACATTTATGTATGAGGGCTATCTTATGTGGAGAGAGTTACTTTCACTCATGGCCGTTTCGATTAGCTAAAACGAAGTAAACAATAATAATTTATCTAAACGGGGTTTATATCGCATGAAATCATTTCAAAAAATCATCAGTAGTATCGCCATTGGTATTGCCGTTGCATCTAGCGGCGCCTATGCCGCAGAGCTAGAAGAAATTATCGTAACCGCCAACAAACGCGCAGAGAGCTTACAAGACGTTGCCATTTCCATGACCGCAATTAGCGGATCTAAAATTGAAGAAGCCGGTCTCCATAGCTTCGGAGAACTTAGCGCCTATATACCTAATCTAACAATCACTGAAAATGCTGTGAATACCATTATTGGTATGCGCGGAGTTGGCATTGGTTCCAACCAGTCGTTTGAGCAATCTGTCGGCATTTATGTCGATGGTGTGCATTACGGCAAGAGCCGGCAGGTGAGAACAGGTTTATTTGATCTGCAACAAGTTGAAGTATTGCGTGGACCTCAAGGTATCTTGTTCGGCAAGAACACTCTTGCTGGCGCAATCAACGTAACCTCAGCAACACCAACTGTTGGTGATGAGTTTGCCGGTAAAATCTCGGTAAACAAAGAATCTAATGGAGGGCAAACAGTCGAAGGTAATATATCTGGTTCATTGTCAGACACCTTTGCGGTACGATTTGCCTACAAAGACCATCAAGATGATGGCTTTGTGAACAACTCACTTATGCCAGGAGCCACGTTTGTTGGTGAGCCCCTTGTAGGTGCTGTTCAATCAACCTTCCCCTCTACCGATGAAAGCATGTGGCGCCTAAGCGCAGTTTGGGAGCCTAATGACAGCACCAGCGTTGAGTTGAAACATGCGCAAAGTGACCATGTTCGGCTTGGTGGAGTAGGCGTAGTCACCACCTTCTCCCCTCTAGCTAATATAGCCAGCTCCAACGCTCTAATGTATGGCACGATGGGCGCTGTCTATCCGCAGTTAGCCGCATCGGTTGCCGCAGGTGTCCAAGATGGCTACCGTGATGCTGTTTCTTTGGGTGGTTGTGCCCTTGCAGCGTCAATGGGCCGTTCGCATGATGTCTGCGCCAACGGTGGTGAAATGCCTGAAGGTACAGACACAAGTACCCAAGACACTTCATTAAGTATTGAGATGGAATTGGCCAACGGTTACACCCTTAGTTCGGTTACTGGAATGAACAAGTACGAATACGAAGATGGTATGGATGCTGACTGGTTACCGGTTCGGTTTATTGGTCGAAGTGATATTTCCGACTATGACCACACAAGCCAAGAGTTTCGCATCTCCTCCCCAGTCGAAGATAAGTTTTCGTTTACAGCGGGCATTTATCTTGATGATCAGGAGCAAATAATTGATCGTTTAGTAGCCGTGGATGGCACCTTTGGCATTCCAGGTACAATGCCGTACATTCTCGGAGTGCCAGGGCTGGATACTTTCTTATTCTTCCCGCCGGCCACCGCTGCCTTTTTTGGCCTTCCCTTTGGTTTAGAGGGATATACGAAGTTTCAACAGCTGGGCACTATATCCACATGGCGGCAAGAGACCGAGTCTTGGGCCGTATTCTTTCAGGGTAACTATGATCTGACTGACAACTTGTCGTTAACGGCTGGTCTTCGTTATACCGAAGAAGACAAAACAGCTCATGCCAAAGCGGACGCGACCACAGGTTCTACTGGATTGGCTACCCCAAACCCATCTCCCCTGTTAGCCGCTATTAGCGGTGCTAGTTTCGCACGCTATGCTCATGACTTTACTGAAAGCCGATCAACAGACCAGTTAATGCCTGCTGTAAGCTTGGAATGGACACGGTCTGAAGATAGCATGTTCTATGCCAGCTACTCAGAAGGTTTCAAGAGCGGTGGATTTAATGCGGTAGATGATCAAAACCCTACGTTTAATGCTAATGGAACAACCAACCCAACGGAACCCGGACTTGGCTTTGAGTATGATGATGAAACCGCAAGCTCCTTTGAAATCGGTGGAAAACACAGCCTGATGGATGGCGCTATGACCGTTAACTGGGCGTGGTTTGACAGTACTTACGAAGATCAGCAAGTATCAACCTTTGTTGGTTTGGGCTTTGTGGTAACCAATGCCGCATCAACCGATGTTACTGGCATAGAAGTCGATATGAAATGGCAAGCGACTGATAATCTGCGATTAGGTGCTAACTTTGCAATCATGGACGGAAAGTACGGTTCATACCCAGGTGCTGGTTGTACTGCAGCGCAAGCTTCTGGCTTGCTTGGCTTAGGAGTACTTACCGCTGATGATGGTCAAAACCATACATTTGACGGATGTACTGCCAAGTTTAATCCAGGCAATGGCGCACAAACCGGTTCGGGCGCACAAGATCTTGCCGGCGGACAGGTAGGTACTGACTACAACGGTTCATTGACTGCTGATTACACTCGGTCATTGTCTAATGGCAT
>Ga0209071_1000043_pt1 | contig 85623 bp, 79 predicted proteins | sample CoawatmetaG10DNA_2_FD_187513 | JGI IMG/M metagenome (GOLD analysis project Ga0209071, IMG submission 187513) | Marine microbial communities from the West Antarctic Peninsula - Coastal water metaG108-DNA (SPAdes) (version 2) | ecosystem: Environmental > Aquatic > Marine > Coastal ... | reverse complement strand
ATCCGCCACCCAAGCCGCCGATGGTGCCCGGGCCCCAGCCGCGGTTGCCCATCACCACGCGCGATCCGGGTCGGCCGGGCAGGCTGCCCGTGACGCGCCCGCCCGAGCGCATGGCCGCGCTGAGCACGAAGAACACGATGATCGCCAGCGGAAACAGCACCGGCAGCCAATCGCCGATGCCCCCGCCGGATTGCTGACGCTTCGCCCGCTCGGCAGGCGGCAGGCTTTCTTGGGTAATGACGGTCTGGATGGCCGAGATACCTGCCGACAGCCCGCCGTAGAAATCGCCCTGGCGGAAGTGCGGCGCCATCACGTCCTGCAGGACATGTTTGGATTGCGCGTCGGTCAGCGCACCTTCCAGCCCGCGCCCCACCTCAATGCGCATCTTGCGCAGCGATGTCGGGTTGTCCTTGGCGATGAGGATGATCGCGCCGTCGTCCACGCCCTTGCGGCCGGCCTTCCACGCATCGGCCACGCGGATGCCGTACGCCTCGATGGGTTCCGGCGCAGTGGATGGCACCATCAGCACGAAGATCTGGCTGCCGCGCTGCTGCTCGTAATCGGCCAGCACCTGTTCGAGCGCGCTTTTCTGTTCGGCGCTGAGCGTGCCGGTCAGGTCGGTCACGCGCGCGGCCAGCGGGGGCACGGCCACCATGTCGCTTTGCGCGCGAGCAGGCAGCGCGGCGGCCAGCCACAGGGCTGCAGTCAGCAGGAAGGCGAAACAGGCACGCGCGCGCATCGACATGATCGTCAGCTCGTCAGAACTTCACTGCCGGGGCGGTGGAAATCCCCTTCTCGTTCTCGACCGTGAAGTTCGGCTTGACCTGATAGCCCATCACCTTGGCCGTCAGGTTGGTCGGGAAGCTACGGGCCAGCACGTTGTAGTCCTGCACCGATTTGATGTAGCGCTGGCGCGCCACGGTAATGCGGTTCTCGGTGCCTTCGAGCTGCGATTGCAGATCACGGAACGACTGGTCAGCCTTGAGTTGAGGATAGTTCTCCGACACGGCCATCAGGCGCGACAGCGCGCTCGAAAGCTCGCCCTGCACCTGCTGGAATTTCTGGAAGGCCGCCGGGTCGTTCAGCACCTCCGGCGTGATCTGGAAGCTGGTGGCTGCCGCGCGCGCTTTGGTTACGGCCTCCAGCGTGTCCTTCTCGTGCGAGGCATAGCCCTTGACCGTATTCACCAGGTTCGGAATTAGGTCCGCACGACGCTGGTATTGGTTGACCACCTCGGCCCAGGCCGCCTTGGTGGCTTCGTCCTTCGCCTGGAAATCGTTGTAGCCGCACGCAGACAAGAACGGTGCGGCGAGCACGGCCAACGAGAGTGCCAGCCAGCGCAGCACCGAAAAACGCGTCGAGCGGAAGGTCAGGGCAGGGGTCATGAAGTCCTCTAGATCTTGAATCCGAAAAGAATGTGGCATGAGACTGACGGCGCCTCACGACGTTCCAGCGCACTTTAGCTTATGCGCTTGACGCCCCAGTCACACATCAGTACGGTATCAGGACTTTTTTGACAATTTTCATGCGCGCGATTTCCCTTTCCTCGTCGATCAGCACGGCACCGGCATTCAGCCTGTCGGTCGTGTCGACGCTCGCGCGCGCCAAAAAAGCCACCAAACAGCCGCTCGTCTGACCGGAGCGCTGTTCCGTCAGATGGGCGACGGAACAGCGGTTGACCGATACGTTAGACACGGTTGCCTCTCACCCGCATCTCGCGGGGCCGCATTCCCGAAGCGCTTCTGACGGTTCTTTGAACGGTCGTTGATTCGTCCAGGAGTGTTGTCGTGCTTGAAAATTCATCCACCAATCTGTCCACCCGCGAGCGTCCGTCTTATGCGGGCATCTGGGTGCCCATCGTGACGCCGTTTGCCGATGACGCGGCACGGTCGGTGGACCACGGCGCCCTGTATACATTAGTGGTGCGGTATCGCGAGCTGGGCGTCGCGGGTTTCGTGGCGTGTGGCAGTACCGGTGAAGCCGCTGCGCTGACGGACCAAGAACATGCCGACGTGCTCGATACGGTACGTGCCGCCGCCGACGGCTTACCCGTAGTGATGGGCGTCTCGGGCAGCGCCCTCGCATCTGTACGCGAGCGGATGCTGCGCCTCGTGGAACATCGGCCAGCCGCATTCCTGATTCCGGCGCCTTCCTACATTCGGCCATCGCAGGACGGGATCATCGAATACTTCACCGCACTGGCCGACGCCTCGCCTGTGCCGGTGCTCTTGTACGACATTCCGTATCGCACCGGCGCAAACATCGACACCGAAACGCTGCTCGCGCTGGCGGCGCATCCGAACATCCACGGCATCAAGGATTGCGGCGGCGACGCGGACAAGACGCAGCGCCTGATCGCCGACGGGCGGTTGCAGGTGCTGGCCGGGGAAGATGCGCAGGTGTTCGGCACGCTGTGCGCCGGCGGTGTCGGGGCGATTATTGCTGCCGCGCATGTCCGCACGGAGCTGTTTGTCGAGATGGCAAGGGCGGTGCAGGAGCAGCGGTTGAACGATGCGCGGCGGTTGCATCACGCGCTGGCACCGGTGATTCGGTTGCTGTTTGCCGAGACGAACCCTGGGCCTTTGAAGGCTTGGCTGGCTGCCGAGGGGTTGATTCGCAATGTGTTGCGGGCGCCGATGATGATGGCTTCCGAGGGTTTGGGGCGGGAGTTAGGGGAGGTGGTTGGACGGGTTTGAGTTTTTTGTTGGTGGTCCATCCCCCTTTCAGTCCCGGCAGGGGATGAAACAGGGGATGCACCGCCAAGTCCCATCCCCCAAATACAAGAAACTCAAATACCCTTAAACGCCTTCCGAGCCGCCTCAAACGTCGCATCCAAAATCCCATCATCGTGCGTCGCAGACACAAATCCGGCCTCAAACGCAGACGGCGCCAGATACACACCCTGATCCAGCATCGCATGGAAGAACGCATTGAAGCGTCCAACATCGCTCTTCGTTACTTCAGCAAAGCTCGTCGGTACGCCTTCACGGAAGTAGATGCCGAACATGCCGCCGACGCTGTCGGCGGCAAACGGCACGCCAACTTCACGTGCGATATCGGCCAGCCCATCCACCAGCTTGCGTGTCTGCGCGGCCAGCCGGTCATGGAAGCCGTCTGCAGCAATCAGCCGCAGCGTCGTGAGCCCGGCCGCCACGGCCAGCGGATTTCCCGACAATGTGCCCGCCTGGTACACGTTACCCAGCGGCGCCAGGAATCCCATGATGTCGCGGCGGCCGCCAAAGGCAGCCGCCGGCATGCCCCCGCCGATGACCTTGCCCAGGCACGTCAGGTCCGGCTTGATGCCATAGAGCGCCTGCGCGCAACCGAGCGCCACGCGGAAGCCCGTCATCACCTCGTCAAAGATCAGTACGGCACCGTGCTCGGTGCACAGCGCGCGCATGGCCTGATGGAATTCGTGGCTGCCACGCACCAGGTTCATGTTGCCGGCCACCGGCTCGACGATCACGGCGGCGATTTCCTTGCCGTGGCGGGCAAAGGCCTCACGCAGCGCGGCTACGTCGTTGTACGGCAGCACCATCGTGTGCTTGACCACGTCTTCCGGCACGCCAGCGGAAGAGGGCGCGTTCTGCGTCGTATCGGCAAACGTCAGCAGGCCCGAACCGGCCTTGACCAGCAGGCTGTCGGCGTGACCGTGGTAGCAGCCCTCGAACTTGACGATCAGGTCACGCCCGGTAAAGCCGCGGGCCAGTCGCAGGGCGCTCATGGTCGCTTCGGTGCCCGACGACACGAGCCGCACCTGCTCGATCGACGGCACGAGCTTGCAGATTTCCTCGGCCATGACGACTTCGGCCTCGGTGGGCGCGCCAAACGAAAAGCTGTCGGCTGCCACGTCCTGCACGGCACGCACGACCTCGGGATGCGCGTGCCCGACGATCATCGGGCCCCACGAGCCGACGTAGTCGATATAGCGGGTGCCGTCGGCGTCCCACAGGTACGGGCCGGCTGCCTTGGCAATGAAGCGCGGGGTGCCGCCCACCGAGCGGAAGGCGCGTACCGGCGAGTTCACTCCGCCGGGGATGGTCTTCTGGGCACGTTCAAACAGGGCGGCGCTGCGGGAGGGAGTCGACATGGAGGGTGTTCGGAGAGAGCGTGGCGCCGGGCTGAGCGGCGCTGCGGCACGGTTTAAAGGCGGTTCGAGGCGATTATGTGGTGGTTTGCCGCAGATCCGGGTTGGATGCGGTCAAACACCGTGTCTGCCCGGCGCCTGTTCTGGCGCAGCCGGGCGTGATTCGGTACCATCTGGCCTGCCATTTTAATAGACGGAACCCACCGAAGCTTTGCCCTATGGAACAACAGATTGAATACAAGACGTGGATGTGCCTGATTTGCGGCTGGATCTACGACGAAGAACAAGGCGCCCCGGACGACGGCATTGCGCCCGGCACGAAGTGGGAAGACGTGCCCATCAACTGGACGTGCCCGGAATGCGGCGCGCGCAAGGAAGATTTCGAAATGGTGCAGATCTGATCCGGATCTGACCTGTCCCTCGTTGGCAAGTGAGTGTTTGCCCTCTTGCTGACAGCCAAGTATCAGGAAGTGACGGTTCGATGAATGGGCTCGTCGCTTCCATGCCACAAGCGCTCGGCGGACGGCCGGCGCCATTGACGGCGAATAGGTGACTTGTCACACTTCGTCAAATTCTGAGCTTCACACTTCATAAGCGGGCCGGGGGGCGTAGTTTTGAAGTCGTCGCCAGCGTGGGCCTTTTCCGTTTGGAGGGCGCGCTGCGTGGCGATTTGCCGCGATCCATCCGGTCAGAATGTCGTGGCGACCCGTGGTCGCGCACTGCGAGAACATGATGCAATCCGCGCGGGTGGAACAACTGGCTGACTCTCAACCGCTGGCGAACTCTCCGCTGGCGCATTCCCTGACAGGCTGCAAAGTGCTGGTAATCGACGATTCCAGCACCATTCGCCGTACCGCGCAGATTTTCCTCACCCAGGCCGGGTGCCAGGTCGTGCTGGCCGAAGACGGCTTCGACGCACTGGCCAAGGTGGGTGACCTGAAGCCCGATCTCGTGTTCTGCGACATCCTGATGCCCAATCTAGACGGCTACCAGACCTGCTCGCTGATCAAGAAAAGCCCAAAGTTTCATGCCACGCCTGTGATCATGCTGTCTTCGCGCGACGGAATTTTTGACCGCGCGCGGGGCAAGTCGGTCGGGGCGGTGGACCATCTCGCCAAGCCGTTCTCGAAGGAAGCGCTGCTGGAGGCGGTCCAGACGCATTTGCCGGTGGCGCAAGCCGCCGCGCAGTGACGGCATCTCTCTTAATGAAGGACTGTTTGTATGGCAATCAAGAAAGTGTTGGTGGTCGATGATTCTCCGACCGAAGCGCTGCACCTGTCGGAGATTCTCGGCAAGAACGGTTTCAAGGTGACGGTCGCTGCCGATAGCGAGCAGGCCATGACCAAGCTCGAAGCCGAAACCTTCGACCTGATCCTGATGGATGTGGTGATGCCGGGCCAGAACGGCTACCAGGCAACCCGCGCCATCAAGAAGGACGAGCGCTTCCAGGGCATCCCCGTGATCATGTGCACGACCAAGGGCCTGGAGACCGACCGCGTGTGGGGCATGCGCCAGGGCGCATCGGACTACATCGTCAAGCCGGTGAAGGCCGAAGAGCTGCTCGAGAAGATCGCCAAGCTGGCGCAGTGATGCTGCGACAGTTCGTTTAGAAGCGCGACGTCGAGACCGCGCGCAGCAAAGACCCAGCACCCGACATGAGCCAGACGTGAACGAACAGCGCACCAACCTGACCTCCCGCCAGCGCCTGCACGAATACCAGGCGATGCTGGCCCGCCGCCTGCAGGAGGCGCGCGCCAAGTCGGCGACGGAAGGCTTTCTGGGCGTGCAGATCGGCGAGCACCACTGGCTGCTGTCGCTGACCGAAACCGGCGAGGTGCTGGACTACCAGCCGCCCGCACGCGTGCCGCTCACACAGCCGTGGTACCTCGGTCTCGTGAACGCGCGCGGCAATCTGCTCGGCGTGATCGATTTCGGCCTGTTCTGCGGTGAAGCGCCGACGAGCAGTGGCAGCGGCGCCAAGATCGTGGTGCTGTCCAAAGACCCGCAGCGTGCGTGCGCGATTCTCGTGCCGCGCGTGGCCGGCCTGCGCAGCCTGAGCGATCTGCAGCCTGCGGAAGCCACGGCGGAAGAGGGGCGCCCGTGGTTGGGACGCGCCTGGAGCGATGCGCAGGGCACGCAATGGCGCGAACTGGATGTGCGGCAGTTGCTGGCCGATCCGGCGTTCCTGCAGGTCGGTCGCAGCCGCACGTAAAGCGAGTGGGCAATCAGGCCGTAGAGCCGTAGAGCACACGAGAAAGAAAGATTGGGCACGCCGCAACGGGAGCGGCGTGTGCAGGGGCAAGAGGCGGTGCGAGGCGCGTGCAACAGGGCGCGCCAGGTGGCCAGGTGTATTCACGGGCACCGCCGAAGGTGTGTACCACGCCAGATGGAACAAGGCGCGGACGCGGACGGGAAATCCATGCGGCTGATCTCGACAGAACGGGACGGCAGCATCGACAAGACAAGAGGGTCCTATGGGGTTCAAGTGGTTCAACGCAGGTCGCCGTGCCGGTGAGGCAGGGGCGCCGGAGGTTGCAGCGGAGGGCGCGTCGGCGGCTTCCGTGCAGTTGGCGCAGTTGGACAATGCGTCCCATACGGATGACGACAATCCCGCTGGCACGCCCACGCAGCTGGGCCGCTCGCCCATGGATGCCGTGGTCGGCTGGATGGAGCGCGTGCCGTTTGCCGCGCAGCAGCGCGTGTTCACGATCGGCCTGGTGGTCGGTCTGCTGGCCCTGCTGATCTCGGTGTACCTGGATAACCGCCAGGCCAACAACGGTTCGGTGCAGATTGAAATTGCCGGTGACACGCTGATGCACTCGCAGCGTCTGGCCAAGGCGGTGCCGGTGGCGCTGCTGGGTAACACCAACGCATTCGCCCAGCTCAAGGAGAGCCGCGCGCGTCTGCAGGAAAACCTCGATGCGCTGAAGAACGGCAACTCCGAGCGCGGTGTACGCGCCTCGGGTGGCGATGCCGAAGCGCTGCTCGACAAGTCGATCGAAGAGTGGAAGCGCAGCGACAAGAGCGCCCAGGCCATTCTGGCGCAGGAAAAGACGCTGGTGGCGGTGGGTAAGACGCTGAACGTGTTCAACGCGTCGAACCCCGAACTGCTGGAAGAAGCCGAGCAGATCTCGTCGATGAAGCTGCAGACCAACGCGCCGGCGCGTGAAGTGGCCGCCTCGTCGCAGCTGGTGATGTTGACGCAGCGTCTGGGTAAGAACATGAACGAGTTCCTGGCCGGCGAAGGCGTGAACCCGGAAACGGCGTTCCTGCTCGGTAAGGACACCAACACCTTCCGCGAAACCCTGAACGGCCTGCTCAACGGCTCGGAAGCGCTGCGCCTGTCGGCCGCTACTGATGCCGAGACGAAGGGCTATCTGCAAGAGCTGTCGACCCGCTTCGACAACGTGCAGAAGACCACGCAGATCATTCTGGAAAACCTGCCGGGCCTGATCGCCGCCAAGCGCGCCCAGCAGCAGATCTTCAACGACAACGAAAAGCTGCGTGCCGACCTGTCGGACCTGCAGTCGGCCTATGCCGGCAGCGTGCGTAGCCGTCCGGTGACGCTCGGTGCCGTGGTGCTGTCGGCCATCCTGACCGTGGTCTGCCTGGCCGGCCTCGCCGCCCTGTACCTGCGCGATTCGCGCGTGCGTACGATGGAAGCAGAAGCCCGTCAGCGCGAAGCTGAAGAGCGCCGGATGGTGGAAAAGCGCAACAACGACTCCACCCAGGCTGCAATTCTGCGTCTGATGAACGAGCTGCAGGACATTGCAGACGGTGACTTGACCAAGCAGGCCACCGTGTCGGAAGACATTACCGGCGCCATCGCCGACTCGGTGAACTACACCGTGGAAGAACTGCGCGAGCTGGTCGGCCGGGTGCAGCAGACGGCCGAGCAGGTGACGCAGGCATCGTCGGCGGTGCAGACCACGTCGGAAAGCCTGGTGGCCGCATCGGAAGAACAATCGCGCCAGATCCGCCAGACCGGTCAGTCGGTGGTGGAGATGGCGGACCGCATTACGCAGGTCTCGCGCGGCGCAGCCGAATCGGCCAACGTCGCACGCGCCTCGCTGGCTGCTGCCGAACAAGGTCAGCAGGCCGTGCAGAACGCCATCACGGGCATGAACGACATCCGTGATCAGATTCAGGAAACCTCGAAGCGGATCAAGCGTCTGGGTGAGTCGTCGCAGGAGATCGGTGAAATCGTTGAGCTGATCTCGGACATTACCGAGCAGACCAACGTGCTGGCACTGAACGCGGCCATCCAGGCGGCATCCGCTGGTGAAGCGGGCCGCGGCTTCTCGGTGGTGGCAGAGGAAGTGCAGCGCCTGGCAGAACGCTCTGCCGAGGCAGCCAAGCAGATCGGGGCGCTGATCCGCACCATCCAGACCGACACGCAAGACGCGGTGCACGCCATGGAGCGCAGCACGGCGGGTGTGGTGGAAGGGGCGAAGCTGTCCGATAACGCCGGTGCCGCACTGGTGGAGATCGGCCGCGTGTCGCGCCAGCTTGCCGAACTGATTGAGAGCATTTCGCAGACGACGTCGCACGAAGCGACGCTGGCTTCGGACGTTGCGCAGAACATCGAACAGATCCTGCATATCACGGAGCAGACCTCCACGGGTACGCGCCAGACCGCACAGTCGGTGCGCCAGCTGACGCAGCTTGCTGAAGAACTGCGCGACTCCGTGGCGCGGTTCCGCATCGCCTGATCTCGTCACCACTGGATTTCGGGCGGGAACGCCGAAGGGGCCACCCCGGGGCAATCGCGGCAACCGCCACCTGCTTTTTGGAAGCACACATGCGTCATCAATCTGCCGCCGAGCCCGCCCAGTCCCATCCTGCCTCGCTTGAGGCGACCGGGGGCCCCGCGGTTCGTCCGAAAGCCGCCGTGCCCGCACGTGATCTCTCCGCGCTGGCGTGGGTTGCGCCCAACATGCGCGCCGCGCTCGACGATGCCGTGCGCGAGTTCGGCGAATACGCAGCCGATGTCATCGCCGATCCGGAGGTCATCGGTGCGCGCGATACGACATCGCTGCGCCTCGCCGGCCAATATCTGCACCAGGCTGCCGGCGCGTTGCTGATTGTCGGTCTGCGCGGTGTCGATGTGTATTGCCAGGCCGCCAAGCGCTTGCTTGAGGCAGTGGATGCCGGCACCGTCGCCGCCGACGCCCAGACGCTGGATGTGTTCTCGCGCGCCGTGCAGGCGTTGCAGGAATACGTGGCCGACCTGATGGCCGGTATGGGCGAAGAGCCGCTGCGCCTGTTCCAGCCGTATCAAGCCGTGCTCACCCGCCTGGGCGAAGAGCGCATCCACCCGGCCGACCTGTGGGCCGATGAGTTGCGCCACCTGCCAGCGTTGCTGCTGCCCTCGCGCGACCTGCCGGGACTGGCGCGCCTGCGCCGCAAGTTCGAACTCGCGTTGCTGACCGCGCTGCGGGCGCCGGCCTCCAACGCCGACGGTGCGGTGGTGGATCCGTCTGCCGCCGCAGCAGCCTACGCGCCACTGGAAGACATCCTGCATGGCATCCGCGCGCTTGAGCGTGAACCGCGCCGCGCCGGGGACGATCTGCACCGCGATCTGTGGCTCGTGCTGGCCCTGACCTTTGGTGCCCTGCGTGCTGGCCTGGTGCCGGCCGACATGACCGCCAAGCGCCTCGCCGCACGCGTCAACCTGCTGCTGCGCCAGTATTCGCACAACAATGTCCATCTGCCGCAAGGCCTGCTGACCGACGCGCTGTATTTGCTGGCCGGCATGGCGTACAGCAACGCGCCGGCGACGCCGGTGGGCGACGACACGCTCGGCCCGGACATCGTGGCGTGCGTGCAGGCCTTTGCGATTCCACCCACGCACGCGCCTGCTGGCGCACTGCACACGCGCCAGTACTACGCGCTGCTGCCGACCGACGCCAGCGACACGCTGCAACGCGTCGGCCGCTCACTCGAAACACTGAGCCAACAACCTGCGCCCGCTGCGGACGAACTCGACGCTGCACTGCAGACGCTGGCGCTGCATGCCGATGCGCTCGGTCAGCCGGCGCTGTCTGAGCTGTCGAATCGCCTGACCGAAGCCGCCGGGCAGGACGTTGCCCCTACGCTGCAATTCCTATCGCGCATGCTGGCCCGCCCGTGGGCGCTGCATGGTGAATCCGGCGATTTGCGCAGCGCGTGGTTTGCCGCTCGCTGCAGTGAATTGGCCGAACACGCCCGCGTCGCGCAAGACGGTCAGGCTGTGCCGGCACCTGCATGGCTCACGCTGCTGGCCGGAGAAGCTGCGCAACGCCGCACGCGTGCTGAACAGGTTCGCGCACTGCAAACGCAGCTGGCGTCCGCCGAAACGCACCTCGATGCTTTCGAGCGCGAAGGCGAAGAAAGCGGCGGCCTCCAGGAAGCCGCCCGTCTGTTCGGCGAGATGCAAAATGCCTTTGCCGCCCTGGACGCCTATGAGGCGGTGCATGCCACCGAAGCTGCGCAGTCGACCATCAACGCTCTACAAGCTGCGGGCGAAGGCGCAACCGCCGATCGCGAACGCTACCTGGCCGCGCTGGCCGCCAACGTCAGCGGCCTGCAGGCCCTGCTGGATGCACTCTCTGCCGGCACAGAATTGACCGGTGGCCAAGTCGACGAGATCGTCATCGAAGGCCGGTTGACGCCGAATGCGCGCGAGACCGCATGGCGCGAGTTCGTCTTCGATACCGAATCCGGCATGCTGGCCCGCCGCGAGCCGCAGTCCGAAACGCAGTCCGGCGCAGACGCGGCCAACGCCGATGCGGCGTCGCCGCTGCAATCGTTGCTCGATCGCCTGCTCGCCAAGCAACCGGTCGACCCGACCGACCCGCTGGCTGCGGAGCTGCGCACCGCGCTGCAGGAAGCGCGCGATGCCGCCGCCATCGACGACGATCCGGCTCGCCGACGCCGCCTGGAAGAGGCGCTGGCCCAGTTCGATGCATGGCAGGTGGGCAGCCCCGGCGCGCTTGAGCGGATGCAGGCGGCATTGGCTGCACCGGTTGCCGCGCCTGCGGCCGCCGCACCTGCGCCAACTGCCGCACGGGATACCCAATCCATTGATGCCGAGCTGCTCGACATCTTCCTGTCTGAAGCCGAAGAAGTGCTGGCCGGCGTGCGCGCCGACCTGCAGGGTCTGCAGGCCGCTGCCGACATGGGCACGGGCGGTCTGGCTGCCGGTTCGGACCTGGACTTGCTTACGCAGCTGCGGCGCGCGTTCCATACGCTCAAGGGCTCGGGCCGCATGGTCGGGCTCACGCGCTATGGCGAAGCGGCCTGGGCCATCGAGCAGGTGATGAATGTCTGGCTGGCCGAGAGCCGTGTGCCGACGTCTGACCTGGCCGCGCTCCTCACGCGCGCCGAGTCCGAGTTGTCGACGTGGGCCGCTGCCATCGCGCAATCGCCCCAAGCCGATCACGCCATCGAACCGCTGGTCGCCGCCGCAGAGCGCGTGCGCCATGGCGGCCCATTCGTGTGGCTGGAGGCCGTGCCGGCGTCTGAGCCAGCGAAAGGTGCTCCGGCCGCTGAATACGCGGAGCCGCATCCGGTGGAAGCGCCGGCGGCTGAAACCGCATCGCACGACGCAGTCGCTGAACCGTCGTTGGAATTGGCCGCGCCGGATGCCCCCGTTGCTGAAGCCGCAGACCCGGTCGCGCTCACGTGGGACGACGAACCAGCGGAGCCTGAAGCCGAGGCGCCGGTGTCCGACGCCACCGCACCGGTGGTAGAGCATGACGCAGTCGAGCCGGTTGCAGAGCACGTTGAAGAGGCGCATCAGGAAGCCGCCGCTGAACCGGTTGCCGCCGATTCCGACGCCAAGGTGATCCCGTTCCCGTTCGCGCAGACCGGCGAGCCGGAAGAGGTACCGCACGACGATGGTGTAAAGGAGATTGGTCCGGTCCGCATCAGCGTGGCGCTGTACAACGTCTACCTGCAGGAAGCCGATGATCTGATCCGCCGCCTGGGTGTGGATTTCTCGGAGTGGCGCCACGAAGGCCGCACGCCGCCGAGCGAGCTGGCCCTGCGCGCCGCGCACACGCTGCAAGGCAGTTCCGCCGTGGTTGAGCTGGAGCCCGTGCGCCAGTTGGCTGGGGCGCTGGAGCAGGTGCTGTTGAACCTGAACAGCCGGCCGGTGGCCATGCATCCGGGCGACTTCCGCTTGCTCGATCAAGCCGTCGAGCGCATGCGCGGCATGCTGCATCAATTTGCCGCCAGCCTGTGGCCGGACACTGACGAGCCGCTGCGCCGCAGCCTGGACGAGCTGTGCGAGCGCCTGCTCGTGCGGCCGCGCCTGCCGCTGGAGCCGGCACCCGCTGCCTTCTCCGAAGCCGAACCGGCCGAGAATGAAACCGCCGGTTCGGCTGGCGAGCCCGAGTTTGACCCGGCACCGGTTGCGCCGACGTTCGTGCCGGTGCACGAGTCGCCGGTTGTCGAACCTGCTGTGGGTGAACTGGTCCGCCAGGCGCCGGCAGACGCGCTCGACCCGGCGCTGCTTGAGATCTTCCTGGAAGAAGCGCACGTCGCGCTGCCCGAGCTGGGTCAGCATCTGCGCGCTTGGGAAGCCGCGCCGCAAGACCGCAATGCCGCCGGCCTCCTCCTGCGCAACCTGCACACCGTCAAGGGCAGTGCGCGCATGGCGGGTGCCATGACGCTGGGTCAGGCCGCGCACGAAATGGAAAGTGCCATTGAAGGCGGCCTGCGGCAGAACCGCGTGGACGACGCGCTGTTCCGCAAGCTCTACGTCTGGTTCGACCGCATTCAAGCGCACGTCGATGCGCTGGGCGCGGGCAACCTGCTGCCGCTCGATGCCGGCCTTGCCGATGCCGCCGATGCCACGCAGGCATCGTCCGAAACGCAGACGCCGTCCGGTACGTCGATGCTGCCGGCCATGGCCACCACCAGCGTCGATTTGGCCGGCACGCGCAGCCCCGAAGCCGAGGCGCTGGAAGTGGCCGAACGCCAGCGCGCGATGGTGCGGGTGCAGGCGCGCGCGCTCGATTCGCTCATCAACGATGCGGGTGAAGTCGGAGCGGCGCGTGCGCGCCTTGAGTCGGAAGTCGATGCGCTGAAGACCTATCTGTCGGAACTGAACGACAACGTGGCGCGTTTGCGCTCGCAGGTGCGTGAGATCGAAATCCAGGCCGAAACGCAGATGGAGTCGCGCATTGCCGATGCGGCTGCGCACGACGAGTCGTTCGACCCGCTGGAGTTCGACCGATTCACGCGCTTGCAGGAACTCACGCGGATGATGGCCGAGTCCGTCAACGACGTGGCGACGGTGCAGCAGAACTTGTTCCGCGGTTTCGATCAGGCATCGCTCGATCTGGAAACGCAGGCGCGCCTCACGCGCGGTCTGCAGCGCAGCCTGATGCGTGCGCGCATGGTGCAGTTCGATACCGTGGCCGACCGTCTGTATCGCGTGGCGCGCCAGGCAGCAGCGGAAACCGGCAAGGAAGTCCGGCTGTTCATCAAGGGCGGTACGGTAGAACTGGATCGCAGCGTGCTGGACCGCATGGGCGGCCCGCTGGAACACATGATTCGGAATGCGGTTGCGCACGGCATTGAATCGGCCGACGAGCGCCGCGCCAAGGGCAAGGCACCCGCCGGTGAACTGACGCTGGAAGTGCAGCAGGAGGGTAACGAAGTCGTGCTGCACTTCGTCGACGACGGCGCGGGCCTGAACCTCGATCGCATCCGCGCGCGTGCGTTGGAGCGTCAACTGCTGGCTGCTGACGAAGAAGCCAGCGACGCGCGCCTCACCGAGATGATCTTCACGCCGGGCTTCTCCACGGCCGATCAGGTGTCGGAACTGGCCGGCCGCGGTGTCGGCATGGACGTGGTGCGCGCAGAAACCGTCGCCTTGGGCGGCCGGATCTCGCTGCAGACCACGCCGGAAGTCGGTACGCGCTTCACCATCCACCTGCCGCTGACCACTGCGATTACGCAGGTGCTGCTGGTGCGTGTGAGCGAGCGTGTGTACGCGATTCCGTCGGGCATGATCGACCACGTGCAGCAACTGCGCCCGCAGGCGCTGGCCGAGGCGTACAACGCCGCCGCGCTGCAACTGCCGACGGGCCCCGTGCCGTTCCACTACTTTGGTGCGCTGCTTGAAGAAGCGACGTCTGTCACAAGCGGGCGCAAGTACTCGCCGGCCGTGGTCGTGCGCAACGGTGCTGACCGCGCCGCCGTGCATGTCGATGAAGTGATCGGCAACCGCGAAGTCGTGGTCAAGCACATTGGCCCGCACCTTGCGCGTCTGGAAGGTATTGCCGGTGCAACGACGCTGGGCGACGGCGAGATCGTGCTGATCTACAACCCTGTGGTGCTCACGCAGCGCTTTGAGCGCGAAGCGGTTGCACGCAGCCTGTCAGACCCGGAAGCCACGGGCGCCGTGGCCGAACTGCAGCGCGACGGCAGCACCGACGCCGTGCCGGGCCTCGCCACACAGCCGATCGTCATGGTGGTCGACGATTCGCTTACGGTGCGCAAGGTCACGCAGCGTCTGCTTACGCGCTCCGGCTACCAGGCCGTGCTCGCACGCGACGGTGTGGATGCGCTGCGTCAGTTGCAGGAGATCACGCCCGACGCAATGCTCGTCGACATCGAAATGCCTCACATGGATGGTTTCGACCTCACACGCAATGTGCGTGCGGACGAACGTATCGGCGCCACGCCAATCATCATGATCACCTCGCGTACGGCGGACAAACACCGCCGATACGCAGCGGAGATCGGCGTGAACGTCTACCTGGGCAAGCCGTACAACGAAGAGGAGTTGCTCCAGCATCTGCGCAACCTCATCGGCGAGCGCGCACCGGCGGCCAAGGCAGGCTGACGAGACGCTTCGCAGAAACAACAACGGGCCGGTAACACACCGGCCCGTAGTTTTTGCGGGTGGCGAACTTCAATCGTCGGCGCCGGCTTTGGTAAGTGCCGCAGCCTCAGCGCCCGATGTGCGATGTGCCTTGGTGACGGCATAGCGGTCGAGCGTCGCTGCGCGGGCGGCCGCGTGGTCGACGATGGGCAGCGGATACGTCTCGCCCAGTACCACGCTTGCTTCCTTCAACACATTGGCTGGTGCCGTCCACGGTGCGTGGATGTACTTGTCGGGCAGCTTCGCCAGTTGCGGCAGGTACTTGCGGATGAAACGGCCTTGCGGGTCGAATTTCTCCGACTGCGTGACGGGGTTGAAGATGCGGAACCACGGTTGCGCATCGCATCCACTGGACGCGGCCCACTGCCAGCCGCCGTTGTTGGCGGCGAAGTCGAAATCGTTCAGCACGTCGGCAAAATACTGCTCGCCGCGCCGCCAGTCGATACCAAGATCCTTGATGAGAAAACTGGCCGCCACCATGCGCAGGCGGTTGTGCATGTAGCCGCTCTGGAAGATCTGCAGCATGGCCGCATCCACCAGCGGATAACCGGTGCGCGCGGCCTTCCACGCTTCAAAGCGCGCGTCGCCAGTGTCGCCGTCCACCCAGCGGATGCGGTCGAATTCCGGATGGAACGCGGCGCCATCTGCCAGATCCGGGCGGTGATGCAGGATCATGAAATAGAAATCCCGCCAGACCAGTTCCGACAACCACGTCGCCGCGCCCCGGCTGCCGCGCAGCATGGCGGCATGTGCGCGCGCAGCGAGCGTGCGGATCGATACGGTGCCAAAGCGCAGGTGCGTGGACAGATAGCTGGGTCCGCGCACGGCGGGAAAGTCGCGGCGCGCATGGTAGTCGTCCATGCGCTCTTCAAACTCGTCGAGCAGGGTTTGCCCGCCCGACATGCCGCTGGGCAGGGCGATTTCCGACAGATTGGTGCGGGCGAAGCCCATCGCTTCCAGCGCAGGCGTAGGCTGCGCAAGTGCCTCAGGCGGCCTCGCCAGCGCGCCGAAGTAGGGCTCTGTCGGATACGCGCGCAAGTCTAACGGCGTCAGCGCGGCCAACCAGGCGTTCTTGTAAGGCGTGAAGACGCCGTACGGTTTGCCTTGCCCATTCAGGATCTCGTCGCGCTCGAAGATCACCTGATCCTTGAAGTCGAACCAGGCGCACGGCTGCTGCGCCAATGCTTTGCGCACCGCTTCGTCGCGGGCCTGCGCGGAAGGCTCTTCGTCGTGGTTGGCGAAAACCGCTTCGACGTTGAGCTGGCGCGCGATCTCCGGAATCGCGTGGCGTGGGTGGTCATGGACGACGATCAGGTCGCCGCCGGCCTCGCGCAATGCGCCGCGGAGTTCTTCGATGGACGCACGGATGAACTCGACGCGGCGGTCGGCCTTGAGCCCGCGCGCAAGCAGCGCGTCGAGGATGTCGCGATCGAACACGAACACGCAATAGACCTCGCGGCAGTGCCGCAAGGCATAATGCAGCGCCGCGTGGTCAACGTGCCGCAGATCGCGCCGGAACCACACCAGACCACGCTGGAAGTGCGCTCCGATGTTGTAAGGCTGGCGGCTTGGGGCGGTGGAGGGCATCGGATGGAATCGGTTGCTCTTTAGACTGGCGGAGCGTATCGCAAAATTCGCCCCTTTTTGTTTTGTTCACGTTGTTGTCATGGCTGATTCTTCCCGTCTTCCGCTGTATCGCATCCTCCAATCCCAGGGCTTCGGCACCCGCCGCTATTGCAAGGACCTCGTCCTCGCGGGGCTGGTCTGCATCAACGGCGTCGAGATGGAAAGCCCCGATGCGCTGGTCGATACCGCCGGCCTGGTCCTGGACGTCGACGGCGAACGCTGGGCATACCACGCCCGCGCCTATCTGATGCTCAACAAGCCGGCCGGCGTGGAGTGCTCGCAAAAGCCGAAACATCATCCGAGCGTGTACACGCTGCTGCCGGTGCCGCTGCGCGAGCGCGCCGTGCAGTGCGTCGGGCGGCTCGACCAGGACACCACGGGGTTGCTGCTGCTGACCGACGACGGCCAGTTCGTCCACACCATCACCAGCCCGCGCCACCAGGTGCCCAAGGTGTACGAGATCACCACCGCCGAGCCCGTGACCGAGGCGCAGATCGCCCAGCTGTGCGCCGGCGTGCTGCTGGCTGACGAAAATGAAAACGTTGCCGCCGCCTGGGCCGAGCGCGTCGGCACGCACCACCTGCGCATGGCGCTCACGCAGGGCAAATACCATCAGGTGAAACGCATGGTGGCCGCCGCCGGTAACCATGTGGTCGGATTGCACCGCAGCGCCATTGGCGGGTTGTCGCTGGGGGATCTGGCGCCGGGCGAATGGCGCTGGCTGGAAGCCGCCGATCTGGAAGCGCTGAACACCACGCCACCCCATGCAACCGGGTCAAGTGCCTGAAGCGGCACAATGCGTAATCGCAAAAAACCTTGCGCCGAGGGCCGATTCCTCCAAATGAGAGGGGCAGCGGCCGGGGGCTTTTGGTAAACTCCCCCCATGGCCTCGCCTGACGCACTTATCAATCTCACGAATCAGTTCCTGATCGCTATGCCCGGCATGGCGGACTCCACGTTTTCGGGCACGGTCGTGTACATGTGCGAGCACAACGAGCGCGGTGCGCTTGGGCTCGTCATCAACCGCCCCATCGACATCGACTTGGCGACGCTGTTCGACAAGATCGACCTCAAGCTCGAAATCCACCCTCTCGCAGAACAATCCGTGTACTACGGCGGCCCGGTGCAGACCGAGCGCGGGTTTGTGCTGCACGACGCCACGGGCGCGTATTCGTCGTCGCTGGCGGTGCCGGGCGGGCTGGAAATGACCACCTCCAAGGATGTGCTGGAAGCCGTCGCCCAGGGCGGCGGCCCCCACCGTTTCATCCTGACCCTCGGGTATGCCGGCTGGAGTGCCGGCCAACTGGAAGACGAAATCAGTCGCAACGGCTGGCTGACCGTCCAGGCCGATCCCGAGATCATCTTCAACGTGCCTCCCGAAGCGCGGTTTGCCGCGGCACTGAATCTGCTCGGCATCAACCCCGCCATGCTGTCGGGTGAGGCCGGGCATGCCTGAGCCGGCACGTCCGGCCCCCGTTCCCATGCCCGCAGACGGCACCTTGCTGGCATTCGATTACGGCGAAAAGCGCATTGGCGTGGCGCTCGGCAATTCCATCACGCGTTCGGCACGGGCGCTGGAAACCATCCCGAACCGCTCGGTCGATTTCCGCTTTGCGCAGATCAGCCGGCTGGTCGGCGAATGGCAGCCTGTGGGTTTTGTGGTCGGCATGCCGGTCCACCCCGACGGCGAAGAGCAGCCGATGATCAAGCTCGCCAAGCGCTTCGGCAATCAATTGCACGGCCGCTATGGTCTGCCGGTTACCTGGGTGGACGAGCGCTATTCGTCGATCGCCGCGCAGGATGCCGGTGCCTCCGACGATGTGCTCGACGCAGAAGCCGCGCGCATCATCCTCCAACAGTTTTTCGACGAACACGCATGACATCGCAACAGATCGATGCCGAGGCGCTGTACCAGAGCCTCGTTGCACAACTGCGCACGCGGCTGGCCGACGGCCACACCTGGTCGGCGGCCGGCATTGTCAGCGGCGGCGCCTGGATCGCCAAGCGGCTGGCGCATGACCTTGGCCTGCCGGAATACGGCGTCGTCAACGTTGCCATGCACCGCGACGACTACGCCAAGAAAGGCCTGCACGCCAAGGCGCAGCCGACCACGCTGCCGTTCGATGTGAACGAGCGCCGCATCCTCCTGGTAGACGACGTGCTGGCCAGCGGCCGCACCATCCGCGCGGCCATCAACGAGCTGTTCGACTACGGCCGGCCGGCGGCGGTGGAACTGGCCGTGCTGGTCGACCGGGGTGAACGCCAGTTGCCTGTTGCCCCTGATTACATCGGTGAACGCCTCACGTTGCCCGCCAACGAATCGCTCGTGCTGAGCGAAGCGGGCGAGGGCGCTGCCGCGCGCTTCACCTTCACGCGCGAGCCCAAGGGCGCTTGAGCGCGCGCACCGCACCTGGCTTGATCTGACCTGTACTGACCTCGTCGCCTTTCGTTTCTCCATGCCCAAGACTTTTGCCAACCCGCAGCTCACGAAAAACGGCGAGCTCAAGCACTTGCTGTCGATCGAGGGACTGTCGCGCGACATCCTTACCCACGTGCTGGACACCGCTCAGCAGTTCGTTTCCGTGTCGGATTCCGACCGCGAGGTGAAGAAGGTGCCCCTGCTGCGCGGCAAGAGCGTGTTCAACCTGTTCTTCGAGAATTCCACGCGCACGCGCACCACGTTCGAGATCGCGGCCAAGCGGCTGTCGGCGGACGTGATCAATCTGAACATCAATGCGTCTTCCACGAGCAAGGGCGAGTCGCTGCTCGACACGATCAACAATCTGTCGGCGATGCAGGCGGACATGTTTGTCGTGCGGCATGCCAGTTCCGGGGCGCCGTACCTGATCGCCGAGCACGTGGCGCAGCATGTGCACGTGATCAATGCGGGCGATGGCCGTCATGCACACCCCACGCAGGGGCTGCTCGACATGTTCACCATCCGTCACTACAAGAAGGATTTTTCCAACCTGACGGTGGCGATCGTCGGCGACATCCTGCACTCGCGCGTGGCGCGTTCCGACATCCACGCGCTGACGACGCTGGGTTGCGCCGAAGTGCGTGCCATCGGCCCGCGCACGCTGTTGCCGGGCGGACTGGAGCACATGGGCGTGCGGGTCTTCCACAACATGGAAGAGGGCCTGAAGGGCGTGGATGTGGTCATCATGCTGCGCCTGCAGAACGAGCGCATGAGCGGTGCGCTGTTGCCCTCCGCGCAGGAATACTTCAAGGCCTACGGCCTCACGCAGGACCGCCTGGCGCTGGCCAAGCCGGACGCCATCGTCATGCACCCCGGCCCGATGAACCGCGGCGTGGAGATCGACTCCGCCGTGGCCGACGGTGTGCAATCGGTGATCCTGAATCAGGTGACGTTCGGCATCGCGGTGCGCATGGCGGTCATGGGCATCGTGGCTGGCAACAACGACTAAGAAGAGCAATGAAACTGCATATCAAAGGCGGCCGCCTGATCGACCCGGCCAACGGTATCGACGCACAACAGGACTTGTACATCGCGGCAAGCAAGGTGGTCGGTGTCGGCCACGCGCCGGCAGATTTCCATGCCAACAAGACCATCGACGCGACGGGCCTGGTTGTTTGCCCGGGCCTGATTGACTTGTCCGCCCGCCTGCGCGAGCCGGGTTTCGAATACAAGGCCACGCTCGAATCGGAAATGGCCGCGGCCATGGCCGGCGGCGTGACCTCGCTGGTGTGCCCGCCGGACACCGATCCTGTGCTGGACGAACCCGGCCTGGTCGAGATGCTCAAGTTTCGCGCGCGCAACCTGAACCAGGCGCATGTGTATCCGCTCGGTGCGCTCACTGTCGGCTTGAAGGGCGCGGTGCTGACGGAGATGGCCGAATTGACAGAGTCTGGCTGCGTGGGCTTCTCGCAGACCGATGCGCCGATGGCCGACACGCAAGTGCTGATGCGTGCGCTGCAATACGCGCAGACCTTTGGCTTCACCGTCTGGCTGCGCCCCGAAGACCCGTATCTGGGCAAGGGCGGCGTGGCCGCAAGCGGCCCGCTGGCTTCACGCCTGGGCCTCTCGGGTGTGCCGGTAATCGCCGAGACGGTGCGCCTGCATACCATCTTCGAACTGATTCGCAGCACAGGCGCCCGCGTTCACCTGTGCCGTTTGTCGTCGGCCGCCGGCATCGAGCTTGTACGCCGCGCAAAAGCCGAAGGCCTGCCGGTCACGTGCGATGTGAATGTCCACCACATCTCTCTGACCGACGTCGACATCGGCTACTTCAATTCGCAGATGCGCTTCGTGCCGCCGCTGCGTTCCGGGCGCGACCGCGATGGCATTGTGCGTGCGCTGGCGGATGGCACGATCGATGCGATCTGCTCCGACCACACGCCCGTGGATGACGACGAGAAGCTGCTGCCGTTTGCCGAGGCCACGCCGGGTGCGACCGGCCTCGAAACCCTGCTGCCGCTCACGTTGCGCTGGGCCACCGAACACAAGGTCGAGCTTTCGAAGGCGCTGGCCCGCATCACCAGCGAGCCTGCTCGCGTGCTGGGCCTGCATGCGGGTTCGCTGGAAGTGGGTGCGATGGCCGATGTGTGTGTATTCGATCCGGACGCGACCTGGAAACTCGAGCCGCGCGCTCTGCGCAGCCAGGGCAAGAACTCGCCGTACCTTGGCTTTGAGCTGGCCGGCCGCGTGCGCGCCACAATGGTCGCCGGCCACCTTGCCTATGACGGGCATTGATCAGCGCGTGGCAAGCGCGCCCGCCGAGGCCAGCACGCCGCAGCGCAAGCATGTGCTGCGCAAGCTGCGGTTGCTCGTACATCTGGTCGAGGGCCTTGTCACGTGCGCGCTGCTGTTCTGGTGGATCAAGCCGCACACCAAACAGGCGCTGATTCAGCGGTGGTCGCGCAAGTTGCTCGCGCTCTTCCGCGTGTCGCTCGTGGTGCATGGCGAGCCCGTCGCGGGCAAGGAGCTGGCTGGCTCCATGCTGGTGTCCAACCATGTCTCGTGGATCGACATCTATGCGATCAACAGCTGGTACCCGCCGCGCTTCGTCGCCAAATCGGAGATTCGCAGCTGGCCGGTGATTGGCTGGCTGTGCGCGCAAACCGGCGTGCTGTTCGTCGAGCGCGCCCGCAAACGCGACGCGCATCGCATCATGCACGTCATTGCCGATGCAATGCGTTCTGGCGATGCCATTTGCGTGTTTCCTGAAGGGACGACGTCTGACGGGCTGCAGCTGCTGCCGTTCCACGCCAACCTTTTTCAGGCGCCGGTCAGCGCAGGCGCACCGATCCGCCCGCTGGCGCTGCGCTATCGCATTGCCGCGACGGGCGAGTTGACGACCATTCCCGCGTATATCGGCGATCTGTCGATGATGGATACGATCAACGCCATGCTGAACGGGCCGCCGTTGGTGGTGGAGGTGTTCGTAGGCCCCGCCGTGGCCCCCGAGATGGACCGCCGGGCGCTGGCTGCACATAGCCAGGAAGCCGTTGCCAACCTGATCGCTCGCGCGGGCTAGGTCAACCGGCTATTTCTTTTTGTGCGCGAGCGGGTCCTGCGCCTGCTCGCAATCCACCTGGATCACGTCACGTCCGGCCGGCGCGAGCGACAGCTTGGCAGCCGTAAGCTTGCCTCCCCACACGCAGCCGGTATCCAAGCCCATCACATCGTCGCGCATCACCAGCCCGCGTGTGGACCAATGCCCGAACACGATCGGCGTGCCGCGCGTGCGGCGGCCCGGCACGTCGAACCACGGCATGTGGCCGTCCGGAGCGCCATCGGCATCCGTCGTGTCGAACTCCATCGTGCCGTCTGGCTTGCAGAAGCGTAGGCGCGTCAGGGCGTTGATGGTCAGACGCAGGCGGTCCATGCCGACGAGATCATTGCTCCACTTGTCTGGATGGTTGCCAAACGCATCGGCCAGGAAGGCTTTCCAATGCGGGCTGCGCAGTTCGCGCTCCACCGCACCGGCCAGCTCCAGTACGTCGCCAGTCGTCCACTGCGGCAGAACGCCGGCGTGCACCATCAGGAAACCGTTTTCGAAGATGGCCAGCGGCTGGTGACGCAGCCATGTGATGAGCTGGTCGCTATCGGGCGCGGAGAGGATGTCGCCGAGCGTGTCGCGCTTGCCGGGTTTGCGCACTCCCGCAGCTACGGCCAATAGGTGGATGTCGTGGTTGCCCAGGACGGTGCGTGCACGGCCGGTCTCGCAAAGTGCGATGACTTGGCGCAGCGTGGCCAGCGACTCGGGGCCGCGGTTGATGAGGTCGCCGACGAAGCGCAGCGGGGCGTTGGGGGGGAGGGCGGCCAGCAGGGTCTGGAGTGGGCAGCAGCAGCCTTGGAGGTCGCCGATGGCGTGAGGGGGAGACATGGCCCGGAAGATATCGTCAGTATGAGGATGATGGCCGAGGGCGATCATCTGATCAGATAGAATACCGCTACTTCACAGGGGGGATTCCCCACACTCATATTTCCTACGGATTTTGAGCGCCTGAGGCCAGAGAGCGCCTAGGACTCGGTCCTCGGGCGGGAGCATTCGTTGTCGTACATTGTCGTCACCGGGGGCGCAGGTTTTATCGGGGCGAATTTCGTTTTGGACTGGTTGCGCGATGATCATGCCGATGCCGTTATCAACGTCGACAAGCTCACCTATGCGGGCAACCTGAAATCGCTGGCTTCGCTGCAAGGCGACCCGAGGCACATCTTTTCGCAGGCAGATATTTGTGACCGCGCGGCGCTCGATCGCATGTTTGTTGATTACAGGCCTCGTGCCGTGGTGCATTTTGCGGCTGAAAGCCATGTTGACCGCTCGGTCCGAGCACCCGCTGATTTTGTTCAGACCAACGTGGTGGGCACATTCACGTTGTTGGAAAGTGCCCGTAACTACTGGGGGACGCTTGATGCGACAGCCCGAGCGGCGTTCCGCTTTGTGCACGTTTCCACCGATGAGGTCTTCGGCTCGCTTGCGGAGGGCGAGTTACCGGTTTCGGAGGCTGCGCCACATGCTCCAAACAGTCCGTACTCTGCGACCAAGGCAGCTTCCGATCATCTGGCTCGGGCGTACTATCACACTTATGGATTGCCGATCGTAACCACCCACTGTTCCAACAATTACGGTCCGTATCAATTCCCTGAGAAGCTGATTCCGCTGATGATCGTCAACGCGCTGGCCGGTAAGCCGCTGCCGTTGTATGGCGATGGCCTTCATGTGCGCGACTGGCTCTACGTGGGTGACTGTTGTTCGGCCTTGCGATCAGTACTTGCGCGTGGTCGCGTGGGCGAGGCTTACAACGTTGGTGGTTGGAACGAAAGGACCAACCTCGATGTGGTGTACACCCTGTGTGATTCGCTTGATGTACTTGTACCGAAAACCAGCGGCTCGTACCGCGATCAAGTGACTTTTGTCGCCGACCGGCCCGGTCATGACCGTCGTTATGCAGTCGACGCGCACAAATTGCAGAGTGAACTCGGGTGGGTGTCTTCGCAGACATTCGAGAGCGGTCTGCGTAAGACTGTGCAATGGTACTTGGACAACCAAGCCTGGGTGCAGAGCGTCATGTCTGGCGAATATCGACACTGGATGACCAAGCAGTATGGTGCATAAGGTGTCTCCCCTTCCCGTCATCCTCCTCATCGGAAAAAACGGCCAGGTCGGCTTCGAGTTGCGGCGCAGCCTTGCGCCACTCGGGCGAGTTGTTGCGCTTGGTCGCGCAGACTGCGATCTCACCCAGCCAGATCAATTGCGCCAGGCAGTGCGAGCTTTTCAGCCCGACGTGGTGATCAATGCGGCCGCGTATACGGCCGTCGACAATGCCGAAACGGAACCCGACGCCGCGCTTGCCGTCAATGGCGTCGCTCCGGGTGTACTGGCTGAGATGGTTCGGACAAATGGTGGACTTTTGGTCCATTACTCCAGTGACTATGTGTTCGATGGAGCGAAAGATTGCCCCTATCTGGAAACGGACGTCCCGAATCCGCAATCCGTGTACGGTCGAACAAAGCTGGAGGGCGAGCGTGCGATCGCTGCCAGTGGGGCCAATGCGCTTGTGCTGCGGACAAGCTGGGTTGCGGGTGCCCACGGTGACAATTTTGTCAAAGCCATCTTGCGCCAGGCACGTGAGCGCAAGCATTTGCGGGTGATTGCGGATCAGCTTGGTGCGCCAACCTCAGCATCGCTGATTGCCGATGTCACCGCGCAGATCGTCGCGCGACACTGGGTCTATGGTGAGCGCGACGCGTTGATGCCAGGCGTCTACCACCTCGCCGCGGCTGGTCAAACGACTTGGCATGGCTACGCGAGTGAGGTACTGCGCTACGCTGCCGGACGTTGTGTGGACCTGAAGGCGGCTGTGGCTGGCATTGAAGCGATTCCAGCCGTCAAATGGCACTCGCGGGCCTCGAGGCCTGCCAATTCTTGTCTGGATACGAGCAAGCTCCGTGAGACCTTTGGCGTCCATTTGCCGAATTGGCAAGAGGGGATTCAGTGCTTACTCGAACAAATTTTTCCCTGACGTTATCGTAATGGGACCGACAGTTATTCCTACAGCTTTCCCTGAAGTATTGATCCTTGAGCCAAAGGTCTTTGAAGATCAAAGAGGCTTCTTCCATGAGAGCTTCAACGCCAAGGATTTTGAGGCGGCAACTGGCTCGTCGCACGCCTTTGTGCAGGACAACCATTCACGGTCGCTCAGAAACGTACTGCGGGGCTTGCACTATCAGGTGAGGCAACCGCAAGGCAAGCTCGTGCGTGTGACAGCTGGAGAGGTTTTCGACGTGGCGGTGGATATTCGCAAAAAATCCCCGAATTTTGGCCGTTGGGTCGGTGCTATCCTCTCCGCCGAGAACAAGCGGCAGCTATGGATTCCCGAGGGTTTTGCGCACGGCTTCGTCGTCACTTCCGAGCAGGCCGATTTGCTTTACAAGACCACGGACTACTGGCATCCGGAGTACGAACGCGCAATCGCGTGGAATGATCCGCAACTGGGCATCGCGTGGCCGATCCAGGGAGAAGTCATCGTGTCTGCAAAGGATGCAGCCGCGTCGCTACTGGAGAACGCCGAGGTCTTCCCGTGAACGACGGCGAAGCTGGCCACTCGCGTACACGCGCTCACTCGCGTTCGTGCCGCCCACTACGTGCAAACAACAAATTCAAGATGTACCTCCAGAAGATTTCCGAGATGTCGCGCCAGAAGAAGATTCTGCTCATGCTGGCGCTCGACTTTTTGTTGCTGCCACTGTCCCTTTGGTCGGCGGTAGGCCTGCGTACAGACCACTGGGCGGTGGGTTCTCAATACCCAATTGGCGTTTACTTCATCGCGTCGGCGGTTGCGATTCCAGTCTTCATCCGCATGGGGCTTTATCGATCCGTGGTGCGGTATATGGAAGATCGAGCGATCCTGACGATCATCGCCGCGGTGTCGATCTCGATCACCATCTTCGGTTCGCTCATCTATTTCCTCGGTCTGTCCAATGTGCCCCGAGGAGCGCTGCTAATTTACTGGTTGCTAGCAATTTTCTATATCGTTTGCAGTCGGTTCTTTGCGCGTGCAGCGTTTCGCATGTTGCCCGGATTCCATCGCCAACGACAGAAGGTCATCATCTACGGTGCCGGTGAAGCAGGCCGGCAACTTGCGGTGGCGCTGCGTGCCGGCCCCGACTATGACCCGATTGGTTTTGTGGATGACGACCCTGCCAAAGTGAAGCTCAACATTGGGGGGATATCAGTCCACCAAGCTGAACAGCTCCCGGCTTTGATCAAGGACCTTGGCGTCAGCCAGGTACTGCTGGCCATACCCTCCGCGTCGCGCGGGCGTCGTATTGAAATCGTGAACGCGCTCGAGCCGTTGGCGGTGGAGGTTCGGGTTGTGCCAGGTATGGCAGACCTGGTGTCCGGCGAGGTGCATCTTGCCGATGTGCGCGAGGTCGAGATCGACGAATTGTTGGGGCGCGAGGTGGTGGCCCCACGCCGTGACCTGCTACGTCAGAGCATCGCAGGCAAGTGCGTGATGGTGACTGGAGCGGGAGGGTCGATCGGATCGGAGTTGTGTCGCCAGATCATCAAGAACGAGCCCGTGCAAGTGGTGTTGTATGAGCAATCAGAGTTCTTTCTCTACAGCATCGAGTATGAACTGAAGCAAATCATTGCTGCCCAGGGTCTTGCGATCGAATTGGTGCCGGTGCTGGGTTCAGTGCTGAACGGCGACAGGTTGTTCAGCATCATGTCCAAGTACAACGTGCAGACCATTTATCACGCGGCTGCATACAAGCATGTGCCGATCGTTGAGTTCAATATGACCGAAGGCATATTGAATAACACTGTGGGCACGCGGGTAGCGGCGGAGGCGGCAATGCGTGCCAACGTTGAATCGTTCGTACTGATCTCAACGGATAAGGCGGTGCGGCCGACCAACGTCATGGGCGCAAGCAAACGAATGGCCGAGCTTTGCTTGCAAGCATTGGCCCAGGATTGCGCCAACACTCGTTTCAGCATCGTTCGCTTTGGTAACGTACTCGGCTCCAGTGGTTCCGTTGTGCCACTGTTCAGGAAGCAGATCGCCGCAGGCGGCCCCGTCACCGTGACGCATCAGGACATCACGCGCTACTTCATGACGATACCCGAGGCTGCGCAATTGGTGATTCAGGCTGGAGCAATGGGTGGGGAGGGTGAGGTCTTTGTCCTGGACATGGGGCAGCCGGTCAAGATTGTCGATCTGGCGCGCCGCATGATCCACTTGAGCGGGTTCCAGGTTCGTGATGGTGCCAACCCCGCTGGAGATATCGAAATCCAGTTCACCGGGCTGCGTCCTGGGGAAAAACTTTACGAAGAACTGTTGATCGGAGACGCCGTAAGTGGCACTGATCATCCGCTCATCATGAAGGCGGACGAGTCGTGCCTCAACCACGAAGTGCTCGACGAGTGCATGACGCGGCTGATACACGCCTGCAATGCCAATGACTACGAAACAATTCGGAATATTCTTCTGGAGTGCGTATCGGGGTTCCGCCCAGACCACGATATCAAAGACCACCTGTACTGAGCACCGCCCTCTGCATGGGTCATCGCGGACGAAAGAGCTAAGAAATTATGGCAAAATGCCCGACTTGGCAGGCGGTTGAGCGCGGGAAGTGCGCTCAACCGCGCGTCATACTTTTGCATTCGCATTCCTCTCCCCATCCTCCTGCCTGACCTGCTTTCTGCGGGGGCGGGCTGCAGCAATCCAATGAGTCATGAGCCTCGGCACCCGACTGATGATCGGAAGCCCATTGTATTGCGTGGCGTCAGAAGTGATGTGGCAACAAAACACTAATGGAATGCGCGGTTGCGGCATCGAAGTTGGGCGTGCTGCTCCCGTTGCTGGCTATGTACACGGATATTGGCTTGTAAATGAGAATTACTATCATTGGGACTGGCTACGTTGGGTTGGTGACAGGGACATGTCTCGCCGAGTTGGGCAACAACGTTTTTTGCTTGGATGTCGACTCACAGAAAATTGATCTGCTAAACAGCGGTGGTGTGCCGATCTACGAACCCGGTCTGCAGGCGTTGATCGACCGAAATCGCGCAGCGGGCCGGCTGAAATTTTCTACGGATGTGGCGGCCAGCGTAGCGCATGGCGACATCCAGTTCATCGCGGTCGGGACACCGCCCGACGAAGACGGCTCGGCCGATTTGCGATACGTGCTTGAGGCCGCGAGGAGCATTGGTCGGCACATGGAAGGCTTCAAAGTTATCGTCGACAAATCGACGGTCCCGGTCGGAACGGCAGACCGGGTGAAGGCCGTCGTTGCCGAGGAGCTTGCCAAGCGACAGGTGCAGCATGCTGATTACGCTGTGGTCTCCAACCCTGAGTTCCTCAAGGAAGGTGCGGCAGTCGAAGACTTTATGCGTCCTGACCGGATTGTGGTGGGCGTACCTGCTGGCGCGGTTGGCGATCGGGCCAAGGAGATGATGCGAACGCTGTACGCGCCGTTTAACCGAAACCATGAGCGCATGTACTTCATGGACGTACGTTCGGCGGAGTTCACCAAGTATGCAGCCAACGCCATGCTGGCGACGCGCATCAGTTTTATGAACGAACTGGCGAATCTGGCCGACTGTGTCGGAGCAGATATCGAACTGGTACGTCAAGGCATCGGATCCGACCCCCGCATTGGGTACAGCTTCTTGTATGCGGGTATTGGATATGGTGGCTCTTGCTTCCCAAAGGATGTGCAAGCCCTCGCCAAGACCGCTTCCCAGTATGGTCGATCGATGCACGTGCTCGACGCTGTTGAGAAAGTGAATCAGGCACAAAAGCGCGTGTTGGTCGACAAGATTTTGGCCCGCTTTGGCAGTGACCTCTCCGGCCAGCGATTTGCTGTCTGGGGTTTGGCTTTCAAGCCGGAAACGGACGATATGCGCGAAGCGCCGAGCCGCGTTGTCATTCAAGAACTGCTTGCTCGCGGTGCCTCGGTGCTTGCTCATGATCCGGTGGCCATGGAAGAAGCGCGTCGGGTGCTGAAACAAGATCTCGCGAGCCAACCGGAGTCGCTGCAGCGTCTACATTTTGTCGATCAACCTGAATCAGCCTTGGACGGCGTGGATGCCTTGGTTATCGTCACTGAATGGAAGGCGTTCCGTAGCCCAGATTTTGAGGTGATGCGCAGCGAAATGAAGCATCCTGTTATTTTCGACGGCCGCAACTTATTCGATCCCGCGTCGATGAAGACGCAAGGGTTTGAATACTTCGGTATTGGTCGCTCCTAAAGTCCACATAGAACATGCGTAACTACAATTCTCGCCAGCGTATCTTGGTGACCGGCGGCGCCGGGTTTTTGGGGTCCCACCTCTGTGATCGCTTGATCGAGCAAGGTCATGAAGTGCTGTGTGTGGATAACCTCTTCACCGGTGCAAAACAGAACATCGAGCACCTTCTGGGCCATCCACACTTCGAGTTCGTGCGTCATGACGTGACCTTCCCGCTCTACGTGGAAGTGGACCAGATTTACAACCTGGCCTGTCCGGCATCTCCCATCCACTACCAACACGATCCGGTCCAGACGACCAAGACATCTGTGCATGGTGCGATAAACATGCTGGGCTTGGCAAAGCGGCTTGGCGCGAAGATTTTCCAGGCTTCCACCAGCGAAGTGTACGGGGATCCGGTTGTGCATCCCCAGCCTGAAACCTATTGGGGTAACGTCAATCCGATCGGCATGCGTTCGTGCTATGACGAGGGCAAGCGCTGTGCTGAAACCTTGTTCTTCGACTATAACCGCCAGCACGGATTGGAGATCAAGGTTGCCCGGATCTTCAACACCTACGGTCCTCGGATGCACCAGAACGACGGGCGTGTGGTTTCAAACTTCATAATGCAGGCCTTGCGTGGCGAATCCATTACTGTGTTTGGTGATGGCAAGCAGACGCGTTCCTTCTGCTTTGTAGACGATCTCATCGGTGGGATCGTTGCACTGATGGACACCCCCAAGGAGTTCACCGGCCCAATGAATCTGGGCAATCCGCATGAGATGACCATGATTGAACTGGCAACGCATGTGATTGAACTCACGAATTCCAGTTCAAAGATCGTATTCAAGCCGCTGCCGTCCGACGACCCGGTTCAGCGCCGCCCGGACACGCGCTTGGCGGAAGCGACCATTGGCTGGAATCCATCGGTACAGTTCCGAGATGGCCTTGCCAAGACGGTTGAGTACTTTAAGCGCTTTGTATAAGCAGCCCCAGTTCAGATTTCAGAGAGATTCGCAATGTTCAACAATAAGTCCATTCTGATCACGGGCGGCACCGGCTCTTTTGGCAAGAAATACGCTCGTACGATTCTGAGTCGCTACAAGCCCAAACGCCTGGTCATTTATTCGCGTGATGAGCTTAAGCAGTTCGAGATGCAACAAGAGATCAACGCCGGGCCGATGCGCTATTTCATTGGCGATGTTCGCGATGGCGAGCGTCTGGCGCAAGCCATGCGCGGGATCGACTACGTCATTCATGCTGCTGCGCTCAAACAAGTGCCTGCTGCGGAATACAACCCACTCGAGTGCATTAAGACCAACATTCACGGTGCTGAGAACGTCATCAACGCGGCGATCGCCAACAATGTTCATAAGGTGATTGCGCTGTCTACTGACAAGGCAGCCAACCCTATCAATCTCTACGGCGCAACCAAGCTCGCGTCCGACAAGCTGTTCGTGGCGGCCAACAACATGGTGGGCGCGAACCAGACTTCGTTCGCCGTTGTGCGATATGGCAACGTGGTCGGTTCACGCGGTTCTGTCGTGCCTTTCTTCGAGCAACTGCTGGCCAAGGGTGAAGCGGAGTTGCCGATCACTCATGCCGATATGACTCGCTTCTGGATCAGCCTGCAGGATGGTGTCGATTTCGTGCTGAAGAACTTCGAGCGCATGCATGGTGGTGAGATCTTTGTGCCGAAGATTCCGTCGATCCGCATTACCGACCTTGCCGAAGCGATGGCGCCCGGTGTGGCAACGCGGGTGATCGGAATTCGTCCTGGTGAGAAGCTGCACGAAATCATGTGCCCGGCCGACGACTCACATCTGACGCTCGAGTTTTCTGACCACTACGTGCTGCGTCCGACCATTAAGTTCCATCATTCCGACATCGACTACACCCTCAATGCATTGGGCGAAACAGGGACAAGTGTCGCGCAAGGGTTTGAATACAATTCCGGTAACAACCCGCATTTCCTGACACCGCAGGAAATTCGCGATTTCAACGCCAAGGCGATGGCATGATCCCCTACGGCCGGCAGGACATTTCGGCGGACGATATCGAGGCGGTAGTTGCTGTCCTCAAGTCCGATTTCCTAACGCAGGGTCCGGCGGTTCCGGCATTCGAGGCCGCCGTTGCCTCCTATGTGGGTGCTGCGCATGCCGTCGCCGTTAACAGCGCGACATCGGCGCTCCACGTCGCCTGCATGGCGTTGGGTGTCGGGCCGGGCGATGCTGTTTGGACAACACCGAATACGTTCGTTGCATCGGCCAACTGCGCTCGCTATTGCGGCGCAGATGTCGATTTTGTTGATATCGATAGCCGCACTTACAACATGTGCGCCGTGTCGCTGGAGGCCAAACTCAAGGCTGCAGCCGCATGCGACGCTCTCCCCAAGGTTGTAATTCCGGTCGCCTTTGCCGGACAGTCCTGCGACATGCGAGCGGTCCGTGCGTTGGCTGAGACGTACGGTTTCGCCGTTATTGAGGACGCTTCGCACGCGATTGGTGGCCGTTACCTGGGCAAGCCAATTGGCTGTGGCGACTATGCTGACATCACCGTATTCAGCTTCCACCCTGTCAAAGTCATCACGACGGCCGAGGGTGGGTTGTGCGTGACCAATCGGGACGATCTGGCGCAGGCGATGCGCAAAGCGCGCTCGCACGGTATTACGCGTGAGCAGGCTGAAATGACGGAGCCGTCGGATGGCGCCTGGTACTACCAGCAGGTCACGCTTGGGTACAACTACCGCATGACCGACATGCAGGCGGCGCTGGGTGTCAGCCAGATGACTCGCCTCGATGCCTTTGTTGCACGCAGACACCAACTGGCTCGTCAGTATGATGAGCTGCTCGCGGGGATGGAGTTGGTTGTGCCATTCCAGCATCCGGATGGCTTGTCTGGCTTGCATCTGTATCCGATCGTTTTGAACGATGCCGCGCGGCGCAAGGCGGTATTCGATGCCCTGCGCGCAGCTGGTATCCATGTCAACGTGCACTACATTCCGGTACATACACAGCCGTACTATCGCGAACTTGGCTTCAAGCGAGGGGATTTCCCTAGGGCTGAGGCTTATTATGCAGGTGCTATCAGTCTGCCGATGTTCCCTGGCTTGACCGACCAGCAGCAAGAGTTCGTTGCCAACACGTTGCGCGAGATACTCACATGAAACTGGCCCTGGGAACGGTGCAGTTTGGCCTACCCTACGGCATCACGAATTCCACCGGGCAGGTTGCGCAGGATGAGGTCATACGCATCTTGCAGCGCGCCCGAGGGTTGGGTGTGGACGTGCTGGATACCGCCGCAGCCTATGGCCAGAGTGAAGCCGTGCTTGGGTGCTGCGGAGACGTTGCACACGCCTTCCGGCTTATCACCAAAACCTTGCCAAAGGGCGGGGCGGTGGCGGATGCCGACTGGGTGCAGCAAGTAGTGCAGAGGGTGTATACATCCCTGAGCAATTTGAGAGTCCAACGCCTCGATGGGCTGCTGGTGCATCATGCGGCAGATCTTCTCGGTGGATCCGGTCAAGCGTTGTATGGTGCTTTGCAAGAACTCAAGGCTGCGGGCTTGGTCGAGCGCGTGGGGGTGTCAGTCTACAGTGTCGAAGAGGCCATCGCCGCAACGCGGCGCTTCAGCATCGACGTGATGCAACTTCCGCTGAATGTCCTTGACCAGTCCTTTGTCCGCTCTGGCGAGCTGCAAAGGCTCAAGGAACGAGGGGTGGAGATTCATACGCGGTCGGCGTTCTTGCAAGGCGTATTGCTGTCTGCAGAGTTGCCCACTTTCTTGCAGGCCCTTTCTCCCGGCTTTGATCGTTTCCAGTCGATTTGCAGAGAAGCTGGGCTGAGCCGGCTCGAAGGCAGTCTTGCATTCCTTCGGCAGCAACACGTGATCGATCAGGTCGTGGTGGGTGTGCTGACCCAAGTACAGCTTGAGGAAATAGCCGGCGCTTGGGCGCGTAGCGCTGATCACGCTGCGCTGGATTTTTCTGCGTGCGATATGGCGCCGTCGGCCGCTGTGACGCCGTCAAACTGGCCCGCACTGAAAGGAGAGTCTTGATGACGGTGATCGCTTTACTTCAGGCGCGCACGAGTTCCACTCGACTACCGGGCAAAGTTCTGAAGCCACTGCTCGGCGAGCCGATGATCCTGCGCCAGATTGAGCGTCTGCGACGTGTGCGCAACATTGATCGGTTGATGGTGGTCACCAGTGTTCGTCCGTCGGATGACCCGTTGGCAGTGTGCTGTGAAGGCGCCGGCGTGGAGGTTTTCCGCGGTAGTCTTGACGATGTGCTGGATCGTTTTTACTCCGCCGTGAGGGATGCGTGCCCCCAACATGTGGTGCGACTGACCGCAGACTGCCCGTTGACCGATCCCGAAGTGATCGATGCTGTGATCGATTTCTATCGCGATGGTGACTACGACTACGCGAGTAACGTCCTACAGCCCACCTATCCAGACGGTTTGGATGTGGAGGTGTTTCGCTTCAGCGTGCTGGAAAGCATCGCCCATGAGGCGACGTTACCCTCGCAGCGGGAGCACGTCACATCGTTCATTTATCAGCATCCCGAGCGTTTTCGCTTGGGAGGACTCACCTATGAGAAAGACCTTTCGGCACTTCGCTGGACCGTCGACGAGCCTGCTGATCTGACGTTTGTTGAGGCCGTCTACGACGCCCTGTACCACGACAACCCGACTTTCGCTATGGCCGATGTCCTGCAATTGCTGGCACAACGGCCAGAGTTGATGGAAATCAACGCAGGCCAGCTACGCAATGCAGGCTATCTGAAATCTCTTGTACAAGACGAGCAACAACCTCGAAAGGTATAAATATCATGTCGCAGCGATACCAACAGTCTGAAGCACTGCTTGAGCGCGCATTGCGGACCATTCCGCTGGGCTCGCAGACGTTCAGCAAGAGTCGCACGCAATATCCGTTTGGCGTGTCGCCGTACTTCATCGAGCGTGGCCGCGGCAGCCACGTCTGGGACGTCGATGGCAACGAGTATGTCGACATGATTAGCGGTTTGTGTGCGCTGACGCTTGGATACTGCGACCCAGATGTCGACGCGGCTGTGAAAGCGCAGCTTGAGGACGGCATCATCTTTTCATTGCCGCACAGGCTTGAAATGGAGGTGGCGGAGCAACTGGTGTCGATGGTGCCTTGCGCCGAGATGGTCCGATTCGGAAAGAATGGTTCCGATGCCACCGCCGGCGCAGTTCGTGTTGCGCGCGCGTTTACCGGCCGCGATCATGTTGCTGTGTGCGGCTATCACGGCTGGCAAGACTGGTACATCGGTACGACAGCACGCAATCGTGGTGTGCCGCAGGCGACACGCGATCTGTCGCACACCTGGGCATACAACAACATCGAAAGTCTCGATGCGATTTTCAAAGCACACCCCGGTCAGGTTGCTGCGGTAATCCTTGAGCCGATGAATGTCGTCGAACCTGCCCCGGGTTTCCTGCAGGCAGTCAAAGAGCTTACCCATAAGCACGGTGCATTGCTGGTGTTTGACGAGACGATCACCGGCTTCCGCTACGCCAACGGCGGCGCCCAACAATTATTCGGCGTCACTCCCGATCTTGCGACCTTTGGTAAAGGGCTTGCCAACGGCTATCCCGTCTCAGCGGTTGCCGGTCGAGCTGATGTGATGCAGTTGATGGAGGAAATCTTTTTCTCGTTCACCTTTGGTGGCGAGACGCTGTCGTTGGCGGCGGCGCTTGCGACGATGAGGAAGCTGGAGCGCGACCCGGTCACGGCCGCCCTGGCACGCCAAGGGCAGGTTGTGATTGACGGTCTGCGTCAGCGCATTGCGGCGCTGGGCGCAGATGATTTCCTTTCCGTTTCAGGGCATCCGGCTTGGAGTTTCCTGCTGATCAAGGACACACAACGTTATCCGATGTGGCATCTGAAAACGCTGTTCATGCAGGAGATGCTGGCACAGGGCATCCTTACCTTTGGTACCCACAACATGGGCTACTGTCATTCCGATGCCGATATTGCCAAGCTTTTTGCCGCGTACGATCACACGCTGCCAATGCTTGTGCAGTCGGTGCGCGACGGCGGGCTTGAGCAGATGTTGAAGTGCGCGCCGCTTGAGCCGCTGTTCAAGGTGCGCTAACGCTATGAAGGTTGCGATCCGAGCTGACGCATCGGTTCAGATCGGCTCAGGCCATGCGGTGCGTTGCCTAACGCTGGCTGACGAGCTGCGCGCGCGCGGCGCGGAAGTCTTGTTTATCAGCCGAGCGCATCAAGGTGGAGCCCGTGCTTTGCTGGAGCAACGCGGCTACACCTGCGTTGTGTTGCCTGCGCCAACAATCTCCGATGCGCTCTTGGGCGACCTCGCTCACAGCGCATGGCTGGGCGTGTCCATGGAGGAAGACCTTGCGCAGACTGCTGCAGCAGTGCAGGGATGGGCTGCCGACTGGCTGGTGGTCGACCACTACGCGATCGATTGGCGCTGGGAGCGGGCAATGCGGTCCTACGTGCCGCGTATCATGGCTATCGACGATTTAGCTGACCGCCGTCATGATTGCGATCTTCTCTTAGATCAAAACTTCTATTGCGACATGGAGACGCGGTACGAAGGACTGGTGCCGGCGCACTGCAGGTGCTTGCTGGGCCCCAGCTACGCTTTGCTGCGTGCCGAGTTTGCTGCGGTCAGTCGTCCTCACCGAGAGCAGGGAGCAGTAAAGCGCATCCTTTTGTTCATGGGAGGGGTGGACCGCGACAATGCAACTGCGACGGCGCTGCGTGGGCTCAATGAAGCGGCCAGTGCAGGCATTGCGATCGATGTTGTGCTTGGGGCCGCTGCGCCTCATCTCGAGCAGGTGCGCGCCTTGTGTGACGTGACTCCGAATGTGCATCTGCATGTACAGATCGACAACATGGCCGAATTGATGGCTAGCGCCGATTTGGCGATCGGGGCATGTGGTTCCGCCACGTGGGAGCGCTGTTTCCTGGGCCTGCCGACGATCACCATTGTGTTGGCTGACAATCAACGGAAGTCTGCACACGATTTGGCTCAGGCTGGCTATATCGTTAACCTGGGCGACGTCGAGACGGTCACTCCGCATGCGGTGGCGAGGGCGGTCCACGCAATGATCGAAGACCCCGCAGGGCGTGCGGCCATGTCTCACCGCGTGGAGGCTCTGGCGAGCCGCCGTGGTCCGATTGCAGCCGACCTCATCTGCGAATAGCGCTGTATGCATAGATTCGAGGATTGTGAGCTTCGTCCCGTTGAGCCGAGCGACAAGAGCAGCCTGTTAGCGTGGCGTAACAGCGAGCCCGTGCGTCGCAACATGTATACCGATCATTTGATAACGCCGGAGGAACACGATCGTTGGTTCGCGTCTGCGCAAGGACATCCGAACGCATCGTTCATGGTCTTCGCGCTACGCGGGACGCCTGTCGGATTCAGCGCATTTACTGGTATCAACCGTGAGCATCAACGTTGTACCTGGGGTTTCTACCTCGGAGTAGAAGGGTTGCCAAAGGGGACGGGCTCAGCACTCGGCTACCTGTCTCTGGCGTATGCATTCGATACGCTTCGTATGTACAAGCTTTCCTCCGAGGCATTTGCGTTCAACCGAGGTTCGATTGGCTTGCATCGCAAGCTCGGATTCAAGGAGGAAGGCCATTTGGTGGAGCACTACATCAAACACGGCAAGCGCGAGGACATCATCTGCTTCGCCAAATTCCATAAGCAATGGGAGAGTGACCGGCTCGCACTACGTGCGCTGTGTTTTTCACCCGAAGGAACATTGACATGACGATCAATATTGGTGGTCGCTTGGTCGGCCGCGAACACGAGCCGTTTCTGATCGCGGAAATGTCCGGTAATCACAACCAGTCGCTGGGTCGCGCACTGGAAATTGTTGATGCCGCAGCCGCGTCAGGTGCACATGCGTTGAAAATCCAGACTTACACAGCGGATACCATGACACTGGATATCCGCGAGCGCGAGTTTTTTATCTCAGACCCAAAGAGTTTATGGAAGGGAAAGTCTCTTTACGAACTCTATGACGAGGCTCACACCCCCTGGGAGTGGCATGCAGCAATTTTTGAAAGGGCGCGCGGGCACGGCATGATTCCGTTCAGCACGCCTTTCGACAACACGGCGGTGGATTTTCTCGAGAGTCTCGATTCCGCCGTGTACAAGATTGCTTCGTTCGAGAACACGGATATCCCTCTGATCCGCAAGGTTGCCCAGACCGGTAAGCCGATGATTATCTCGATCGGCATGGCAAGTGTTGCGGAATTGGACCTGAGCGTTCGCGCTGCACGCGAGGCGGGCTGCAAGGATCTGATCCTGCTGAAATGCACCAGTACCTATCCGGCCTCGCCCGAGAATACGAACATCCGTACCATCCCCCACATGCGTGAATTGTTCGGATGTGAAGTGGGTCTGTCGGATCACACTATGGGTGTCGGCGTATCTGTTGCCAGCGTGGCGATGGGGGCGACGGTGATTGAAAAGCACTTCACGCTGAATCGCGCCGATGGCGGTGTGGATTCAACGTTCTCGCTTGAGCCGGGTGAATTCAAGTCGCTCGTCACGGAGACGCGGCGTGCTTGGCAGGGGTTGGGGGCGGTTAGCTACGGCGCAACGGAGGCAGAGCAAAAGTCGCTCGTGTTTCGACGCTCGCTTTACATCACCCGCGATCTTAAGGCGGGGGAGTTGCTGGACGCAACCAGCGTGCGGGCGATTCGCCCAGGTTTTGGCCTTGCGCCGCGGCATCTCGATCAGGTACTCGGACGTGCCGTAAAACTGGATGTCTGCCGTGGAACCCCCTTGGCGTGGGAACTGCTCGCCTGAGCGCGGTACTTTCCCTTGCCGCCTCTGACTTGACTGTATCCACAACTGCTTCTGTATGCGCCTCGGTTTCGCCACAATTTACGCCTATCGCCCGCACGTTGAACACGTGTACTTTCTCTCGACGATGATGAAAGCGCGGGGACATGAGATTTTTTATCTCAGCTGTGATAGCGCGGTGTCTGCCTGCTATACCCGCGAGTTGCGTAATGAATCCAATCCTGCCAAGGAGTGCATAAAATGCACTATGGGCGGAATTCGCTCATTTGCATCCCGCGTTGATTCCATGCGTCGATATCGGGATCCGGCTGGAGCTGCTGCTGCGGCTGAGTCAGCTCAGCAGTGGGGTTTTTCAGGTGCATGCACCATCCTGCGTACCGAAAGCCAATCTGATAAGCAGACGGCGGAGTTCCATTCATTGCATCAGCGGCTTGCTACGGGCTCGGCGGAGGCTTTTGCCGCTGCCTGTCGTTGGATCGAGGACCGTCGTTTGGATGGGATTGTCTGTTTCAACGGCCGGATGGAAGGGCCCCGTGCGTTGCTGGAGGCAGCCAAGGCAAAAGGCATTCCATTTGTCTCCGTGGAGCGCACGTGGTTTGGTGACGGCTTGATGCTGATACCGGATCAGAACTGCCTGGCGCTCGACGAGGTGGGTCGCGTTGTTGCCGAGTACAAGGACAAGCCGCTGACTGAGGGGCAGGCGCGCGCCGTTGCTTCTCTGCTGGCAGCCCGGTTCATGCGTACCAACACGCTCGAGTGGCGTGCGTACAACCTCAATGCGGAGAGCTTGGCATGGCCTGCCCAGAGTAACGGGTTGAAGCTGTTGATCACGCCGAGCAGCCTGAATGAATTCGACGGCCATCCGGACTGGCGCACAAAATGGCCAAACCAGATTGCCGCGCTGGATTTTCTCTTTGATCATCTAAAGGTGGACCCGGCCAGTTGCATTCTTCGTTGCCATCCAAACTGGGGGGAGAAGATCGGACTGAGAGACGGTGGCCTAGCAGAGAAGATGTACACAGAATGGGCGCTGCGCCGCGGCGTCCATGTCATCGGTAGTAAGGACCGTGCAAGCACGCTCAGCTTGATTGCGCAAGCGGACGCGGTGGTCGTCAACGGAGGCAGTGCTGCGTTTGAGGCCGGGGCGCTTGGCAAGCAAGTGATCGCGCTGGGCACGTCGATTTACCAGACGGCGGGTTTCCAGGTACAGCTGTATGGGCCGGATGATGTCGACAATCTATCTTTGATTGGGCGGCAAACTCCGGATGAGATCGCTCGGCTGGTTTTGCGTTTCGCATACGCGTTCAATTTCCGTTTCAATCAGTACGTCGGCGACGTGCGCGCCAGGACGACTACGCAGTATGCGTACAATCCTGAATCTGACGGGAGTCGGCTGGAGCGGTTGCTGGAGACGCGCCATATCGAAGCAGACGACACCACTTTCGCGTCGGATTGCACTGAGGAAGATCGCGTCCTCCAGTTGCTGCATGATCGGCGCTGGGCTGAGCTGAGCGAAACAACGAAGCCCATTCCCCATACCTACCGTTCCGTGCATCGTCGCGGCGTATTCCGCTATCTGGACGCCGTTCGCGAGCGCATGGCGATTGGCGATAGGTAATCGGGCAGGAAACAGCCCTTTGGAGCGTGGCGAATGATCAGCCGAATTCGTGTCTTGACAAAGAGTTTGATGGAACAGCCTGGGTACACATTAATGCGTGTACCCGCGCGGTTTCGTTTTGCGCGCGACGCAGTCAGCCGAGCCAGGGGGGTCACGCACGGGCCCGGATTGCGGCGCTACCTTGCGGAGCGGCAAGAGCGTCTGGGCGAGAGTGTTTTCCACGGCATCGACCGGGAGCGTTTTGTACAGACGCTGGATTCCGACGGCTTGGCCTTCGGGCTGAAGATCCCTGCAGAGATGGTGGCCCAGATTCGGCAGTATGCAGAAGGCGCTCCGTGCTTTGCAGATCGGGAGCCTGCCCATGGTTTCTATGCAGATCAGCGAGAGCTTGCTGAGCGCGCGTTGGGCAAGCCGATTCTGGTGGCGCAGTATTTCAACACGCTCCAGCATTGCTCAACGATCCACGCGTTGCGGCATGATCCCTTGCTGGAATGGATCGCGGCGCGCTACATCGGTTCGGTCCCCGCGTTTGTTGGCGCGAATCTTTGGTGGACCTTTCCTGTCAAGGCGCGAGAGGAAGACCGTTTCAAGCACGCCCATCTTTATCATCGGGATGTGGATTGCTTCCGCTTCTTCAAATTTTTCTTCTATCTGACCGACGTTGAACCCGGCGACGGTGCGCACGTGGCCGTGGCTGGTTCCCACCGCCGGCCTCCGCTGACTCGGCGTCTCGACGGAATGAAGATCCGCCGCTACGCCGATGCGGAGATCGAGCAGACCTATGATCCCGTTGCCATCAGGGAGATTTGCGGACAGGCTGGGACAGGTTTTGCCGAGAACACGCTATGCATTCACAAGGGGCGCACGCCCGTCCGGCATCCTAGATTGCTGTTGCAACTGCAGTTCGCCATGTTCGACTATGGCGTCATGCATGATCGTCGTCGCCAGCAAGACTTGCGCTTGCTGCGCTGATTCATTCGCGCTCCCGCCGTTGCACAATCCGAGTCGATACACGACGACATTCGTAGTGTCAGCGCGCACGCGCGCGACAATTCATGAGCTATAAGAGAAACCTAGGCACGATGTGCCTGAACGGTTTGGCTGCCGTGCTGATGATGGGCCGGATGCTGGCCTATGCCAAGTTGCTGCCCGTTCCAGCATTCGGCGCACTGAGCGTTGGGCTGCTTGTTTCAGCATCGCTGACTATGGTCAACGCATTTGGGCTGTTTCTTCTGATGCAGCGGGACTTACCCTGCCTGTTTGCGGCGAGGCGATTTACACGTGGCATGGTCATGATGTTCGAGGTGGCGCTCGTAACCGCGCTGTGTGCTGTCCCGCTGTTGGGCTACAGCGCGACAGGTCGGTCGCTTGCAGGAGGAACTGGCGCGCTACTGGCATTGGCTGCAGTGCATGGCCTATCAAATCAGTTCTTCGGCATCATCTCCACAGAGAGCAAGAGCCGCCTTTTGCAGTCAGAGTTTTCTACGACGTTGTTCGCACGCAGTTGCGTAGTGTTGTTGGCCGGCGTGTTGGCTGCCGTCAAGTGGGGTAGTGCCGAGGCGATCCTGATTGCAGAGATTCTCGCGACGCTCGCCATGGTGGGTATTGCCACAGTGCGCGCGGGCACACGCTACGGACGCGCCTCATGGGGGTTGCCCAAGCTCGCCTTGCATCACCTCCGGCACGCAGAGTGGCGTGCAGCCGGCGCGCTCTTTGTCAGTGTTGTTCTGGCGTTCCTCATGCAGAACACTGATCGCTGGATGGCTGCTGATGCGCTGGAAAAGCACGTCTTTGCCCAATTCGCCTTTGCTTGGACGTTGCTGTCGATGGCGTCGACGTTCCAAGTGACCGTGAATGCCAACCTTTTCCCCAGTCTCGCTGCACAGATTTATCACAGCGGGAGGTACGTGGTAAGGGTGCGTACCACCAAGACGTCGCTTGGCCTCTTGGCCGCGCTTGGCCTGCTTGCTTTGCCCGGTTACTTCATTATTCGCTGGGGCACGGAGACGTATTTTCCCCAGTACTCGGACGTATTGAATTACATGCCCTTGTTTTTGGCGGCCTCTGCGTTCCGTGCCTCTGATTTCTGGGCAAACTATTTTGTGATTTCCGGAAGAACGCGCGTGCTCTTTGCATGCCAGCTCAGCGTCTTGTTGGCAACACTAGTCGTATGGGGCGTGACTGGACTTTACTCGGAAATGCCTTTGCTCATGCGATTGTCGATTCTTACGTTGGCGCTGTCTGCGTTGTCTTTCTGTTTTGGTCTTGTCGCAGTGCGGGTTGGGGAAAAGTGAAATGATTGGCAGACTCTATAAAAAGAGCTTTCTGTGGCGCTGGTGGGTGACCATCTATTTCCTTTGTCGTGGCGTGCGAGTTGATCCAAGGGCCATGTTTATGGCATCACTTTCACATGTCAAGCTTGGGCGTGGTACGAGCATCTCCAAGGATGTGATTATTAATCTTTCGGGCGACGGCAGGCTTGAGATGGCTAACGACACGTGGCTGTCGCACGGTGTGGAGATTGAATCGGAGGGGCTCATCACCATCGGCGAAGGTACAACGATTCAGCGGCGCTGTTCGCTGAACGGCACGATCTCGATTGGTCGCGGTTGTATCTTTGCTCCCAATGTTTTCATCTCTTCGGGGTCGCATATTTTTGCGGCCTGGCCAGAACTGCCGATTCGCGAGCAGGAGGCCAAGTACGCCGCTTTGCCAGTCGATAACCGACCTAAAGGTTTTGAAGGTAAACCGGTCGTCATCAACGATGACTGCTGGCTTGGTGTGAACGTTGTTGTCATGCCTGGTGTAGAAATTGGTAGGGGCTGCATTATTGGCGCTAACTCGGTCGTCACGCGGTCGCTACCTGAGTTTTCGGTTGCCGTTGGTGCTCCAGCCATTGTCAAATCCAAGAGGTTGGCATGAGCTTTTTCAACGGAAATCGTTTCCAAAGTTGGTTTCGATTTCTCGCCATTGTTGGGATTTTTTCAATCTACTATCTTTATTACCTTACGGATTTCAAGGATGGAGAGGTTGATAGTGTCCCGGCGTACATCGGCGTTGCAAAGTTGGCAGCGTTCGGAATCTTCATGTTTTGGCTAATGCCATTCCGGGTGGTGGCGCGATACAAGGACGATGTACTGCTGGTTTATTTTTTCTCCTTGTGTGCAGTAAGCTACGGCGTTGCCTTGCTTGCGGGTTTTGATCACCCTACAGCACTCTTTGTGAATGCCTTGATTTTTTTGCCAGTGTTGTTCTCAAGTAGAATGACTGAGCGGGGGATACTTTCAGTATTTAAGATAATAAAATGGATTGTTTTGGTTCAATGCTTGGCTGGTTTCATTTTGAGATACTTGGGCATTGATCTATGGACTGGTGGCGCGGTTTCTGGAGGAGTCGGCAATCCGAGTTCGTTTGGGCTGCTTTGCTGTGTATCCTATCTTTACGTTGATGCCATCGAGAAGCGAGGGGCGGTTGAGATTTCGGAGAAGCTTGTTTTTGCGTTGGGCGCACTGGCAACCAACTCTGTTTTCTCACTTCTTACCATGGCGGGCATCGTTTTTTTGGTAGAGACGAAGAACAAGAGACTTGCCTTCTTGATCGTCTGCGCGATACCAATGCTGATTGTTGCCGGATTCGCTATTTTTAAAGCGGAGGCCGCGGGCGAACCATCTTTCCTCGTACATAAGATTCTTGCTGTTTTGAATTTTGTCGGCTTGGTGGATTACGAAGTCACGGCAGGTATCACCGGTGGGCGAATTGCAGATCACTTAAATTTGCTTGCCGGATATGTGGAGACGCCTTCTGCAATGCTGTGGGGTCATTTGAACTCCACCGTATATCGAGCGGCGGATAGTCAGTATGTGAGTTTTCTCGCATCATTCGGCGTACCGATAACATTGATGTTTGTGCTGATCAATTTGAAAGTTTACGTTTCGGCGTGGCGAAAAATGTCCCCCGAGCATGTTTTTTTGCGGAACTGCCTTTTGATATTCATACTTAATTTTTTTGTTAATCGTATTTTGGATTATTTTCCAATGACATTTATCTATATGATGGTGGTTATTGGGCTTTCCAATGCTGCAATTGTGTCGTTGCCAAGTCGAGTTCAATCATGAAAGTCTGGATCGTCAACCCGTACGGCAGCCTGCCTGGAGAAGCTTGGCGTGAATACCGTAGCGCCATGTTGGCGGAAGCCTTTGCGCGCGCCGGGCACGAGGTGACATGGTGGCTGTCGAATTTTGAGCACCGCTCCAAGAAGTTTCGGTGCGTCGACTATTGTGAGCAACAGCTCGAAACCGGCGTTAATGTTCGGATCGTGCCGACAACGCCGTACACCAGCCATGTGTCGATGGCGCGCATCCGCAGTGAGCGGAATTTTGCAAAGAACGTAGCTGCGCGTGTGCGGGCAAATCCGCGGGACAAGGCAGATTTGGTGGTGCTAGCCGAGCCCTCGATCTTCTACGGAAAGGCGATTGTTGAGATGGCGCGCAACATTGGCGCCAAGCTGGTGGCCGATATCATTGATATCTGGCCAGAGGTCTTCGCCATGGTCCTTCCCAAGCCTCTCAGACCCTTTGAGCGCCTGCTGCTGGCGCCGTTGTACATGAGGCGTGCATCGATCTTGAACGCGTGCGATGGGATTGTTGGTGTGTCAGAGGACTATCGTGATATTGGCGTGCATGCGGCTCCTTCGACGCCTTCCGCAGTCTCATACTGGGGGGTGGACGTCGCCAAGATGCGTGCGGCAATGGCCCAGGAGAACGGTGGGGTGCTGCGCAAGCTGGGCCTTGCGGAAAAGGCACCTAGTGAGGTCTGGGTGATCTATGCTGGCACGCTGGGTGCGGGCTACGATATGGAGTCAATCCTGAAGGCGGCGAGGTCGGAGCGTCTGCGTGGCAAGCCGGTCAAATTTCTCTTTGCGGGCGATGGCCCACAGCGCGCTATGCTCGAATCCGCCTGCGCTCAGCCTGGCGGTAATGTGGTCTATCTAGGGCGCTTGGATCCGGACGATCTCAACCTGATGTACAAGTATTGTGATATCGGTCTGAGCACATATCTCGCGCATTCAACGGTGTCCATGCCGATCAAGTTCTATGACTACTTGGCGGCAGGGATCGCCACAGTCAATTCCCTTGAGCGTGAGATTCAGCGTCTGATCGCAGGCAAGCAGCTTGGACGGCAGTACGCGCCAGGCGACGCGGACTCCCTGGCCCAGGCTGTCGAGGCACTCGTTACAGACCGCGCGCTGCTTGATGCTTGCAAGTCGAATGCCGCGGAACTCGCCCCGCGATTTGATCAGTATCTGCAGCACGACGCGTTCGTTCGCTTCGCCGAAAGTCTTCGCTAAGGAGAAATCATGTTCCGCAGGCTCTATCTGTCTCCTGCCGGCTACGCGATTTCGGCGGTGCTGAATGTGGTTGGCGCGTTGCTGCGCCCGTTCATGGTGTACGGATATTTTTCCCGTCGCGACGGGAGGTTTCTTCGCTTCACGCGCGTGAGTTCCAGTGCCAAGATTCTTTGTGAGCGCGAACTGACCATCGGGGACCATTGTTGGATCGGGCCTCATTGCCTGATCGATGCCAGCGGTGGTGTAGAGATCGGGGAGGGTGTGCAGATCAGCTCGTTGAACGCTGTGCTATCGCATAGCAGTCATGTATCGATACGGTTGTTGGGTAGGCAGTTCATCTCTACACCAACGCCGCAGCGTACTGGTTTCATTCGAGATCCGGTCGTGATCGGCGCCTTTACTTTTGTAGGGAGCGGCGCGATCATCCTGCCCGGCACAAAGATAGGCAAAGGGTGCGTGATTGGCGCCGGTAGTGTCGTTCGCGGGGAGATTCCAGATCACTCCGTCGTGCTTGGTAACCCGGGAAAAATTGTCGGTACCACCGAGAAATACGACCTCGAATTTGTTCGAAGCGGTGAGATCGACCACACCTATTTTGATCCGGAGCGGCTGGCCGAGCTAAGGCGTGTGGTGGAGTCCGACAACGCAGCTTAGCTAGCAGTCGGAACCGCGCGCATTTAGGTTCCCGTTTGCTGACTCTTATCCACGCATTCAAGCCCCAAGGATGGTCTTACTATGAACAGCAGTTTCCTTCCATTCGCGCAGCCAGAGATTGGCGAAGAAGAGATCGCCGAGGTTGTAGCGACGCTGCGCTCAGGTTGGGTGACCACAGGACCGAAAACCAAGCAGTTTGAGTCAGACTTCACCGAGTACCTTGGAGGCGGAGTGGAGTCTATCGCGGTGAACTCCGCGACCGCAGGCTTGCATCTGGCTCTGGAGGCCGTTGGCGTTGGCCCGGGTGACGAGGTAATAACGACCACCCACACTTTCACCGCTACGGCCGAAGTCATCCGATATCTGGGCGCTCATCCGGTATTCGTCGACGTGAGCGCAGAGTCGCTCTGCATCGATGTGACCGCGATTGAAAAGGCTATCACGCCGCGTACTCGCGCCATCATGCCGGTGCATTTCGCCGGTCGCGCGGCAGATATGGACGCGATCATCTCAATCGCCAAGAAGCACAATTTGCGCGTTGTCGAAGATGCGGCTCATACGTTGCCTGCGACCAATGGTGGAAGGTTGGTCGGCACCTTGGATACCGACGCCACGGTGTTCAGTTTCTACGCCAACAAAACCATCACGACCGGTGAAGGTGGGATGGTGGTCACGCGAAATCCGGAAATTGCCAAGCGCGCCAAGATCATGCGTTTGCATGGCATCAGTCGTGATGCATTTGACCGCTTCGTGGCAACGAAACCAAGTTGGTACTACGAGATTGTGGCACCAGGTTTCAAATACAACATGACCGACGTCGCCTCAGCGATCGGCATTCATCAGCTCAAAAAGGCAGAAGCTTTCCAACGTCGCCGTGCCGCCATCGCAGCGCGTTATGACGAAGCACTGGCTGACTTGCCTTTGATTCTGCCGCCGCACGCGCTAAAAGGCGACATTCACTCGTGGCACCTTTACGTGATTCAACTCGCCAAGGGCGCACCTTGTACGCGTGACGGGCTGATTGATCACCTGTTCAAACTGGGCATCGGTTGCAGCGTTCACTATATCCCGCTGCATCTTCAACCCTATTGGCGCGACACGTACCAACTGACGCCAGACATCTTCCCCGTTAGCCAGCGTGTGTATGAAAACACGTTGACGTTGCCGCTTTATACGCGCATGCAGGATGAGGATGTAGAGCGGGTCATTCAAGCAGTCCGGAGCGCGTTCAACTGATGATGATCAAGCGGCTTTTTGATCTCGTTGCGAGTGCAGCGGGGCTGCTTCTGTTGGCGCCAGTGTTCCTGGTGATTGCGATCGCCATCAAGCGAGAGTCGCCTGGTCCGGTCTTTTTTCGCCAGGAGCGAGTAGGTCTGGGAGGTCGTACCTTTCGCATCCACAAGTTCCGCACGATGGTCGTGTCAGGTGAGGGGCGGGGGCCGCTAATCACGGTCGGTGCTGATCGCCGTATCACCTCCAGTGGGGCATTCCTGCGCAAGTACAAGTTGGATGAGCTCGCGCAGTTGATCGATGTCTTTGTCGGGGATATGAGTCTTGTGGGGCCACGGCCCGAGGTGCCGAAGTACGTCGCACTTTATCCAGAGGATGTGCGAGCAATCGTCTTGAGCGTTCGGCCGGGGATCACCGATCTTGCTTCGATCGAGTATCGACATGAGAACGCTCTCTTGGGCAACAGCCAGGACCCAGAGCGAACGTATGTCGAAGAGGTGATGCCAGCAAAGTTGCGCTATTGCGTGGACTATGTGCGGAATCGATCGCTCGGCCTTGATCTGCGTATCATCTGTCGCACGGTTCTCGCCGTGTTCACTTAGCCGCGAGCCTTGTGCGGCGCTTGGCGGCGCGCTTGGCGTTTTGAATTTTCTACCTGTAGTCGTGAGCGTCCGCAGAACCGGGTGCCTAACTTGACTGCCTCATCGCCAACTGAGTACGGGGCGTGGTCGCATTCTGGGCCAGCGGTCATTCCACAAGCGCCGCGTAGCAAATGCGGCGATTGAGTCTCGCTGCGGGTTGTCCTTCCCCGGCGCTTACGAATTCAGGCGCGGCACCACGTCCCAGTTGTGTACCATCAATGCTTCAAGCACATATCGAATGCTATAGAACAACGATATGTTTTGAGCGCGGGGGCACCCAGGAGAGTCCATGGCAGTGGCGAAGCAGCGCGAGATATTTCTCTCAGGCGGTGAAGGCGATCGCTATTTTCAACGTAACCACACATTTTATTCGAATGGCCGTTCTGCGGATACGCTTAGTACCGCAGCAGCTCTATACACCAAATATATAGGGCAAGGTGACCGGGTTCTGGAGGTGGGGAGCTCCTCCGGCGTGAATCTTGCCTCCATTTGTAAGGCGACAGGATGTCACGGCGTTGGTATCGATCCTTCGGCTGATGCGACTGCAGAAGGGCTGCGCTTATTCCCCGAGCTCGAGTTTCGCGTTGGCACTGCCGACAAGCTCGATTTTCCAGATCAGTCTCTCGATTTCATACTTTTCGGGTTCTGCCTGTATCTGGTTGATCGGGAGCACATCACGCGAGTGGTGGCAGAGGCTGATCGCTGCCTTCGTGACGGAGGTTGGATTGGCATTACCGACTTCATGCCTGATGTGCCGACAGCGCGGGCCTATGCTCACCACGCCGGAATTACGTCGTACAAGTTGGACTACGGTCGAGTGTTCACGGCGTTCCCACACTTCCAGTTGGTGGAATCGGCATGCTTCAATCATGCTGACGACCGATTTACTGCGGATCCGCAGGAGAGGTTGTGTGCACAGGTGATCCATAAGGAATTGAGCGGCGGCTACCAGCGGGTGTAGCGCTATCAATGTCACCGGTGCAGAGCGGGTGATGGCGGGTGCCGGGAAGCATCCGCCTGCACTATTTCTTCAATCTGAAGCAAAAGCCCCGCTCAAGGTCGGCGCATCTTTCGCGCCAGCGCGATCAGGAAACCCAATATGAGCCCGATACATGCGCCCGCTGCCCCGTATAAGGTCTTGCCGGGAGATGAGGGGCGAAGCGGCACATAGTAGCCGCCTAGCACGCGTGTGGGGTATGTTCTCACGTCAGCGAGGCTATCGTCCAGGCGTTGCTTGGCTTGGCGCAACAGCTGTATCCGAATGCCGATTTGGGCGACGACATTGGTGGTAAAAAGATTCTGTGCGGTGGGTTCGCGGGTGCTTGAGTTCAGCGCTGCATAGGCGCGCTGATAGTCCCGTTCTGCTTCAGAGAGATTGGCTGACAATTCTGCTGATTCCGCTTTCATGCGGTTCACTGCAGGAGCGTATACCTTGTCGTGCTGTGTCGCGAGCGCATTGAAAGCGGTCTCCAGTGCTTTGAATGCTTGCTCTCGCGAAGATCCTGATACTTGAATGTTGATCAGGTCAGGGCCTTTGGCCGGTGTAGCGCGCAGCGAATCGAAGATCAATGCAGAGTCTTCGTTCTCTGACTCCGGTGCAGGCAAACCCAGATTCTTGAGTATCTCTGAGCGGAACGTTGGCGTGTTGCAGCGATCGGTCAACGTTGACTGCGACTCAATCAGCTTGCCATCGGCGGCGCCGCTCGGGTTCGCCACTTGGCCGATCTGAACGGTCATCCTGCCAGTCCACTTAGGGTGCTGAAAAGAGAACAGTGCCACCGCAATGACTGCACCCACCGCAGTGGTCAGCAGGATCACCTTGGCAGATTTCGCAACGAATGACTGGAGCGCCATCGATGATAGGCTTGTGGGTGCACTTTCGCGAGGATTCGACATCAGGGAAACTAAGGGGCTAAATGTGTTTCGAGCTGTCAATTGTAACTTGAATTGCAGCCGGTTCCTGGCTTGTGCGTAAAGGACTGGCGAGGGCCGCCAGGATGGTTTTTCGCTGTATCCAGGGGGTGTGGTTGTGTAGGAGCGGGGGCGCTGTGTGGAACTGCCCCCATGATGCGGTCCTTCAACGTTTACAATTTAGGACTGTTCTTTTTTCGTATGGACCGACGCATGCGCAGCATCAACCCCACCATCTTCAAAGCCTACGACATCCGCGGCATCGTCGGAAAAACCGTCGATGCGGAAACCGCACGCCTCATCGGCCGCGCTTTTGGCTCCGCAGCACGCGCCAAGGGCGAATCCGCCGTCGTCATCGGTCGCGATGGCCGCTTGTCTGGCCCGGAACTGCTCGCAGCGCTGGCAGACGGCCTGCGCGCGAGCGGCGTCGATGTGATCGATTTGGGTCTTGTGGCCACGCCGATGGTCTACTTTGGCACAAACATCGAGCTGGCTGGCCGTCGCGCCACGTCGGGCGTGATGGTCACGGGCAGCCACAATCCGCCCGACTACAACGGCTTCAAGATGGTGCTGGCGGGCCAGGCCATCTATGGCGATCAAATCCAGGCGCTGCGCACGCGCATCGAGCAAAGCGATTTCACTGAGGGCTCAGGCGATTACGTCCAGGTGGACATCCGCCAACAGTACATCGACCGAATCGTCTCGGACGTCAAGCTGAGCCGCCCGATGAAGATTGCCGTGGACTGCGGCAACGGTGTGGCAGGCGCCTTTGCGCCGGAGCTGTTCCGCGCGATGGGCTGCGAGGTGACGGAGTTGTTCTGCGAGGTGGATGGCCACTTCCCGAACCACCATCCGGACCCGGCCCACGTCGAGAACCTGCAGGACCTGGTGCGCACGCTGCAGACCACGGATTGCGAACTCGGCCTCGCGTTCGACGGCGACGGCGACCGCCTGGGCGTGGTGACCAAGGACGGCCAGGTCATCTTCCCCGACCGCCAGTTGATGCTGTTCGCGCAGGAAGTTCTGTCGCGCAACCCGGGCGGCGAAATCATCTTCGATGTGAAGTGCACAGGCAAGTTGGCCCCGTTCATTCGTGAGCACGGCGGCAAGGCCACGATGTGGAAGACGGGCCATTCGCTCGTCAAGGCCAAGCTGAAGGAAACGGGCGCTCCGCTGGCCGGCGAGATGAGCGGCCACATTTTCTTCAAGGATCGCTGGTACGGTTTCGATGACGGTCTTTATACGGGCGCCCGCCTGCTGGAGATCGTCTCGCGCCTGACAGATCCGAGCGCCACGCTGAATGCGCTGCCGAACTCGCACTGCACGCCCGAGCTGCAACTGAAGTGTGCGGAGGGCGAATCGTTCCAACTGCTCGACAAGATCAAGGCCAATGCCACGTTTGCCGGCGCGAAGGAAGTGAACCGCATCGACGGCGTACGCGTGGAATACGAAGATGGCTTTGGCCTGGCGCGTCCGTCCAATACCACGCCGGTGGTCGTCATGCGCTTCGAGGCTGACAACGATGCCGCGATGGCGCGCATTCAAGGCGAATTCCGCCGCGTGATCCTGGCCGAGAAGCCGGACGCGCAACTGCCGTTCTGATCGCACGGTCCGCACTCATGAAGTTGGGGGAAGGGGTGGCGGCATGCGCGTGCTGATCGTCAAAGTGTCGTCGCTTGGCGATGTGGTGCATTGCACGCCGGTGGTGGCCGATATCCTGCGTGCGCATCCGGATGCCGAGATTGACTGGGTGGTCGAGGAGGGTTTCGCCGGCATCGTCCGCATCGTGCGTGGCGTGCAGGGCGTGATTCCGTTCGCGCTGCGGCGGTGGCGCAAGTCGCTCGGCTCCGGCAGGACTTGGGGCGAGGTGGCGGCGTTCCGTCGCGCGTTGCGATCCAAGTCGTACGACGCGGTGCTCGATACGCAAGGCCTGATCAAAACGGCGCTCGTGGCTGCGCAGGCCAAGCTGGCGCCGGGTGGTTTCGTGGCGGGCTTCGGCAATCGGACGGAAGGCGCAGGCTATGAGCCGCTTGCGAAGCTGTTCTACCAACGCAAGGTCGAAATGGAACCGCACATCCACGTAGTCGAGCGCTCGCGCCGCATGCTGGCGGAGGCGCTCGGTTATGCGCTGCCTGACGCCATCGACTTCGGTTTGCAGCCGCCGGCCGACTTGCCGTTCAATCTGCCGCGTCCGTACGTGGCACTGGTGCACGCGACTTCGCGCGCCGACAAAGGGTGGCCGCTGGAGGCGTGGGTGGATGTCGCACGCGCGCTGCTTGCACGCGACTACGCTATCGCCTTGCCGTGGGGCAGCGAGACCGAGCGACGCACGAGTGAATCCATCCGCGAAGCCATCGTCGCGGCGGTGCCGGGTACGGTCGGACGCGTGGTGATTCCGCCGCGCATGTCGCTTCCCGATGTGACGGCGTTTCTCGATCAAGCGACGGCAGTGGTGGGCGTGGACACGGGACTCGTGCACATTGCCGCCGCGCTGTGCAAGCCGACCGTCGCGCTTTACAACTTCACCACGTCGTGGCGTACCGGCGGCTATTGGACGCCCAATGTGCACGACATCGGCAGCGCCGAAGCGCATCCCACCAGCGCGCAGGCGCTCGATGCGCTGCGTGCGCTGGGTGTGCTCTGATGCTGCGCCTTCTGTATCGCTGGTTGTGGCGCATCGCGCTGCCGTTTGCGTTGGTGCGCCTCTGGTGGCGCGGTCGCAAGGAGCCCGGTTATCGCCAGCACGTCGGCGAGCGGCTGGGTTTCTACCCGCCGCGCCCGAATCCGGATCGTCCATTGCTGTGGGTGCATGCGGTGTCCGTTGGCGAGACACGCGCCGCGCAGCCGCTCATCGATGCGCTGCTTGCGCGCTTTCCGCACCACGCTGTCCTGCTGACGCACATGACGCCGACGGGCCGCCGCACCGGCGCTGAATTCGCGGCGCAGCGCAACGGCCGCGTCATCCAGGCCTATCTTCCGTACGATTTGCCCAGCGCAGTCGATCGGTTTCTGCGCCATTTCCAACCGCGCCTTGGGCTGCTGATGGAGACCGAGATTTGGCCGGTGCTGATTGAGCGCGCCTATGCGGCTGGTGTGCCGATGGTGCTCGTCAACGGGCGCCTGTCTGCGCGCAGTCACCGGCGCACCGCACGCCTCGGTGACGCCGCGCGCCAGACGTACGGGCAACTCGCCGCGGTGCTGGCACAGACGCCCGACGATGCTGATCGCTACCGCTCGCTCGGCGTGCCGCGCGTGCGGGTGACCGGCAACCTGAAGTTCGACATCACGCCGCATGTGGACCAGATCATGGCTGGCCGCGTGCTGCACGATGCATTGCACGGTCGCTCAGCATGGGTGGCGGCCAGCACGCGTGAGGGCGAAGAGGCGTTGCTGCTCGACGCATGGCTGGCACATCGCGCGCAGCATGTCGGGCGCCGGCATGCGTTGCTGATCCTTGTGCCGCGTCATCCTCAGCGCTTTGATGAAGCGGGCCAGGCCGCCGAGCGCGCGGGCCTACGCGTCGTGCGTCGCAGTGCGTTGTCGGTGTCGGCAGCAGGGTTGACGGATTCCGATCGACTTGCTGAGGCCGATGTCTTGCTTGGTGATTCGATGGGCGAGATGGCGCTGTATTACGCAGCTGGCGAAGTGGCCTTCATTGGCGGTAGTCTGCTTCCGCTCGGTGGACAGAACTTGATCGAGGCCTGCGCAGTTGGCACGCCCGTGGTCATCGGCCCGCATACATTCAACTTCGCGCAGGCAACGCGCGATGCAGTGGCCGCAGGCGCGTGCGCGCAGGTGGCCGATGCCGCCGCGGCCGTACGTGTGATCGACGCGTGGCTGTCCGATGCCGATGCGCGCGAAGCCGCATCACGTGCCGCGCTGGCGTTTGCCGCCACACACGGCGGTGCGACGGCCCGTACGGTGGAGGCGGTGGCGTCTCTCGTCTTGCCGACGCTGTAACCAACGCTGTGATGCGGTGCATGTCCGGCACGAAACGTGCGAACTCATTACGAGTCGGGCAGACTAATGGCTCTCGTGTAGTTTGCATTCCGTCATCGTTCACGATCCGCTCATGTCCCAACCGAATCGACCCAAGCCGAGCCTGCTGCAAACGCCGCGCCGCGTGGTGCTGACCGCCGCGGCGCTGGCCGCAATGACCGCCGCCACCATCATCGGTGCCGGCTGCATGACGCCAACGCCTTCGTCCTCGCCCGCCGCGGCAGCCCCCGCCGCTGCAACCAAACAGACTCCTGCCAACGCCGCACCCAATACGGGCCAGGCGTCGCTCGCCCAAGCGCAGGGCGAAGGCCGCTCGCGGTTCGTGCTCGTGCGTTGGCAAGAGTCGGGCGCTGCGCCCAAGGAGTTGCCCTCTGCCGAAGGCGACGACGCTGACCCGGCTACGCAGCCAATTTCCATCGAATTCAGCGCTGGCCTGGAGGCGGCCAACGGCGTGGTGTCGGGCTATTCGGGCTGCAATCGCTTCTCGGGGCCGTATGAGAAGCTCGCCTCGGGCATGCGCTTCGGCAACCTGGTGTCGACGCGCATGGCATGTGACCCGGCGCGCATGGAGTTGGAAACCGCGTTCCTGGAGGCGCTCAAGTCGCCGCTGGCGACCGTCGGTATGCAGCCGTCGTCCAACGGCAAGCAGGGCCGCCAAGTCATCTGGAAAACGAGCGGCGGCGCGCTGCTGCAGTTTGCCGAGCGGCCTCTGCCACCGCGCGGCCAGACTCATTGATCAGCGTTTGGCGGATTTGCCGGCAGGTTTCGCCGATTCGGGTTTGGCGCTTGGCGGCGGCAACGCGGTGATATCGCTCGAGCCGTTGGCCGTGAGCAGCGTGTTCACCTGGATCACGTCTGCCTCGGTCAGCGAGCCGGCGGCGGACTTCAGTCGTAGCCCGTTGACGATGGTGTCGTAACGCGCGCGGGCCAGATCGCGGCGTGCCTGAAAGAGCTGCGCCTGCGAATTCAGCACATCGGTGCCGATGCGTACGCCCACACCGTAGGCGAGCTGATTGGAGTCGTACGCCGTGCGCGCCGACAGCTCGGCCGCTTCCAGCGCTTTCACCTGCGCAAGTCCGGCAATGACGCCGATATAGGCTTGCCGCGCACCTTGTTCGGCAGAACGGCGGGCGAACTCAAGATCGTTTGCGGCCTTGGTTTCCAGCGCGATGTTTTCACGCACGCGCGACTGGATCGCACCGCCCGCAAAGATCGGGATCGACACCTGCACGCCAATCTGTGAACTGTCGAAGCGCGCGCCGCCCGGCAGCGACGGCAGGTATTGGTTGCCGCTGGCATTGGTGTGGCCGGTCTGCGCCACGAGGTCAACCGAAGGCAGGTGGCCCGCAGTGGCCTTCTTCACGTCGCGCTCTGCACTTTGCAGGTTGTATTGCGCCAGTGCCACCTGCAGGTTGCTGCTGCGCGCCTGGTCCACCCAAGGTTCTGCTGAAGCGGGCTCCGGCTGGGGGATCGTGACGCCTGGGCGCACGCCGGCCAGCGTGCCAACGGGTTCGCCGATGATCTGCTTGAGCGCTGATTGCTTGATCTCGAAGTCGCTGCGTGCGGCGATGACGCTGGCGTCGATCGCGTCGCGGCGTGCCTGCGCATCGTTCGCGTCGGTGATGTTGGCGTTGCCGACGTCGAAGTTGCGGCGCGCCTGTTCGTATTGCTGCTGGATCGCATCGCGCTGCGCGGTGGCGAGCTGCAGCGTGTCCTGGGCGTTGAGCACATCAAAGTAGGCCTGCGCCGTGCGCGTGATCAGGTCGAGCTGCGCCTGCGCCAGCGAAGCCTCGGCGGCCTGCGCAGCGATTTCGCCTTGCTTGTAGGTTTCCCACCGGTCCCAGCGGAAGAGCGGCTGCGACAGTGACAGCGTCCAGCCCGTCGAAGAGAACGTCTTATTGAATTCAGCCGGGGCGTTTTGATCGAAGATGATGCGCGTGGAACTCCAGGCGCCGCCAATTTGCGGCAGCAGACCGGCGCGGCCTTGGGTGAGCTTCTCGCGTTGCGCCAGCGACTGGGCGCGCGCCGATGCGAATTGCGGATCGTTCGCCAGCGCAGCGCGGTAGGCGGAGAGGAGGTCGGTTGCAGCGGCCGTGTTCGGTGGGGACTGCGCCCACGAGAACATCGGCATCATCGAACAGCACAGCACAACAAGCGAACCGCGCGCGGCCATCCGCGTACGGCTACTGCGAGCAACAGTCATAAAGCCCCCGAGCGAGGAGGAAACGTTCGCGTTCGGAAGGCAGCGCGGGCGCCTCAGACCCTGTTCAGTGCCGGTAGAGCGTGAACAGGGCTTTGCCCGGCGGCGGCTTCCCCAATCAGTACGTCGCCATCTGCGGGTCCACCTGGTTAGCCCAGGCATGGACGCCGCCTTGCAGGTTGTAGACGCGCGCAGCATCAAAGCCGGCACGTTGAATCAGAAACTGCGCAACCTGCGCGCTGCGTCCGCCGTGGTGGCAGATGCAGACGATGTCTTGGTCAGCATTCAGCTCGCTGGCACGTGCCGGGATCTGGTCCATCGGGATGTGCGTGATGCCGGGAATGGCACAGATTTCCACCTCCTCCGTCCAGCGCACGTCGAGCAGGACGGGCTTAGCGCGCGATGCGTCGGCGAGCCATTGGGCGAGGGTGGTGGGAGCGAGCTGCTGCATGATGATTGGGGGCCGAGAGGGATCAGAAGCGGAAGGACGACGGCGCGGGAACACCCACCAGCGGCGTCACATACGTCTCGAACAGGTTGCGCGTCTGATATTCGGTGTTGGAGATGCGCGTGATGAGCTGCGCTTCCATGACCGGCGCGCCGCCCACGAAGATCGACAGGCGGCCACCCACCTTGAGCTGCTTGAGCAGCGCTTCCGGCACGGCGGGCACCGAGCCCGACACGCAGATCACGTCGTACAGGCCTTCGCCCCAACCTTGCGCGCCGCTGGCTTCTACCACGTCGACGTTGGTCACGCCATTGCGCGAGAGATTGTCGCGGGCGAAGGCGACGAGTTCCGGCACGATGTCCAGCGTGGTGACCTGGCGGCCGCGATGGGCCAGCAGGGCGGCCATGTAGCCCGAACCGGCGCCCACTTCCAGCACGTCTTCGTGCTTGCGCACAGCCAGCTCCTGCAGCACGCGAGCTTCAACGCGCGGTGCCAGCATGTTCTGGCCGCCGGCCAGCGGGATCTCCATGTCGACGAAAGCCAGCGCGCGGTAGGCCTCGGGCACGTAGTGTTCGCGCTTGACGACGCTGAGCAGGTCGAGAACGTCGGTATCGAGCACGTCCCAAGGACGGATTTGCTGCTCGATCATGTTGAACCGGGATTTTTCGATGTCCATGGGCATGCCTTCCACGCGGAGCGAGTGATGCAAATGAGGGTTTGACGACAAACCCGGCATTTTAGCAAGTCCGGAGGACATTCCGGCAGACGTTGTCATGACGAGGCGCCTTGATCGGGGTTGTTGCCGCCCTCGGGCAAGGGGCGCCACGGTTGCGCGGTGAGGGCGGGTGGTGGCGGAATCACCGCGCCGGTCGCCGGATTGCGTAGCACGCCGTGCAGCAGCAGCGACACGACGTGGGCGATAAACGTCTTCGGTTCCAGCTCCCGGTGCGAGCAGGGGCCGAACGAATGCTTCCACATCATCAGGAAGATCATCGGCGCGACCATGGTCAGCGTGGTGAGGTCGATGTTGACGTCACGGAATTCGCCGCGGGCCATGCCGCGTTCGAGGATGCGCGCGAACAGGCGGTCGCAGCGGTCGATGACTTCTTCGTGGTAGTACTGCGCCAGGTCGGGAAAGTTGCCCGACTCGGCCATCAGCAGCTTGGTGAGACCCGAAGCCGGCGATTCGCCGATGAGTTCCCACCAGCCCATCAGGATCTCATGCAGCAGCGCTTCGCTGGTGCCGTCGAAACTGTCGATCAGGGCCTCGCCCTCGGCCAGCGCGGGCACCAGGTTTTCCTGCACCACGGCCTTGAACAGCTCTTCCTTGTTGGCGAAGTACAGGTACACCGTGCCCTTGGACACGCCGGCCGCCGACGCCACGTCTTCCAGCCGCGTGGCCGCATAGCCGCGCGCCACGAACAGGTTCAGCGCGGCGGCGACCAGTTCTTGGGGGCGGGCCTCTTTGCGGCGCGTCCAGCGTTTGGAGGAGGAGTCGGAATCTTGATCGGTCACGGCGGTAGGCGTCAGCCAGCGCACGAGATCACTGACTCACGGATAACTTACTTTTCGGTCATTAATGTACGCATGCCGCAAGGGTGGGTCAAGCGGCTTGGGCATTGTCAATCAGACCGGGCCTCGATTGTGCTGGTGCACAATAGCGCTTTCCGCCCTGATTTCACGCACTCGGACAGCATGGACTGTCGACCTCATTGCGGCGCGTGCTGCATCGCGCCTTCCATTTCCAGCCCCATTCCTGGCATGCCGAACGGCAAGCCGGCCGGCGTGCGCTGTGCGCAACTGGATGAGGCCAACGGCTGTCGTATCTTCGGCCAGCCGGAACGTCCGGCGGTCTGCAGCAGCTTGCAGCCCGAACCCGACATGTGCGGAGGCTCGGCCACGCACGCCATGCAATTTTTGACCCGACTTGAACTCGCTACCGCAGCGCACTGAACTGTCATGACCGATTCCACGAAACCCGCTGTCCGCTCCAACCGCGTCCGCTGGTGGGCGGGTGCGGCCGCTGCTGCAGTGGCGGTTGCCGTCACGCTCGTGGCTTGCATGCCGACCGGCTGGACCGGTGACGGCTACACCTTTTCCCGCGGCCAGATGCAGGACGCGCTTGCGCGCAAGTTTCCGTTCCAGCGGCGCTTTCTCGGCTTCTTTGACGTGACGCTGTCGAACCCGCAGGTGTCGCTCGACCCCGCGCGCAATCGCATCGCCATCCAGGCAGATGCCGTGGTGGAAAGCGGCCTGCTCCGCCAGCCGCTGACAGGGCCACTGGCCGTCTCCAGCGGCTTGCATTACGACCCGCCCACGCATTCGATCCGACTGAATCAGCCCAGTGTTGATCGCTTCGATCTGCAGAACGTGCCCGGCGGTATCGGTCCGCAGATCAGCTCGATCGGTTCGTTGATTGCGGGCCAGTTGCTCAATGACTACGCCGTCTACACGTTCAAGCCCGACCAGCTGAAAGTGGCCGGCATTGCGGTCGAGCCCGGTACAATCACAGTTTTGCCCGAAGGTGTGCACGTTCAAGCCAAGCGGCCCTGAATCTGCAGCACGCCCAGCGCTTCGTTTTCTTCTTCCTTCTTTGCCTACTGCATGGACATCGCACTCGCCATCAAAGCGCTGATTCTCGGCATCGTCGAAGGCCTAACCGAGTTCCTTCCCATTTCCAGCACCGGCCACCTGATCCTCGCTGGCCAACTGCTCGACTTCAATGACGAAAAAGGCAAGATCTTCGAGATCGTGATCCAGTTCGGCGCCATCCTGGCGGTGTGCTGGGAGTTCCGTCACAAGATCATCGACGTGATCAAGGGGCTGCCGAATGATCCGCGCCAGCAGCGTTTTGCGATCAACGTGATCGTGGCGACGATTCCCGCGATCACGCTTGCGCTGATCTTCGGCAAAGCGATCAAGGCGCATCTGTTCAACCCGATTGTGGTGGCGTCGGCGTTCATCATTGGCGGCTTTGTGATCCTGTGGGCCGAATGGCGCGAACGTCATCGCGGCGAGACACATGACCCGCGCGCCAATGCACTGCTCGAAGCCGCCAAGGCTGGCGCGCCGCGCATTGAAACGCTGGACGACCTGCGCATCTCCGACGCCATCAAGGTGGGTTTCGCGCAGTGCTTCGCGCTGATTCCGGGCACGTCGCGCTCCGGCTCGACCATCATCGGCGGCCTGCTGTTTGGGCTGTCGCGCAAGGTGGCGACGGAGTTCTCGTTTTTCCTGGCGATTCCCGTGATTTTCGGTGCGACGGTGTACGAGCTGTACAAGTCGCGTGCGCTGCTGTCGGCCGATGATCTGTCGATCTTCGCCGTGGGGTTTGTGGCCGCATTCATCTCGGCGTTCTTCTGCGTGCGCTGGCTGCTGAAGTTCATTGCCACGCATGATTTTCGCGGTTTTGCTTGGTACCGGATCATCTTCGGCATCATCGTGCTGGTGACGGCTTATACGCACCTCATCGCCTGGCAAGCCTGAGCTACAGGCGAGCAATTCCCTTCCTCGGTGCGAGGCTTTCGCACCGTCTGCACGATCGGGCGGATTCGGACACACTGGCGGTTTCTTTAGCCAGCCGCTGACAGCCGAATCTCCCGATCATGAGTGCTCTCTTCCAGCCTTTCTCCCTGCGCGGTCTCACGCTTGAGAACCGCATCGTCATTTCGCCGATGTGCCAGTACTCGGCCGACAACGGCCAAGCCACGGCGTGGCACCACACGCATCTGGGCAGCCTGTCGCTTTCGGGCGCCGGATTGCTGATGATCGAGGCGACCGCGGTGTCGCCAGAAGGCCGCATCACGAACGGCTGCCTGGGTTTGTGGGACGACGCGACCGAAGCCGCGCTTGAGCGCACGCTGGCTGCCATTCGCCAGAATGCGCTGGTGCCGATCGGCATGCAGATCGCGCACGCGGGCCGCAAGGCTTCGAGCGCTCGGCCTTGGGAAGGCGGAGCGTTGCTGGCGCTCGACGCAGGCGGTTGGGAAACGATGGGGCCGTCCGCGTTGCCGCAGCGCCCCGAGGAGCGCGCCCCGCGCGAAATGACCGATGCAGACCTCGCCCGCGTACGCGATCAGTTCGTCGATACCGCTCGCCGCGCTGTGCGGCTGGGGCTAGCGGCCATCGAGCTGCACGCCGCACATGGCTATCTCCTGCACGAATTTCTGTCGCCGATTGCCAATCAGCGCACCGATGCCTATGGCGGTTCGCGTGAGAACCGCATGCGTTATCCGCTGGAGATTTTCGATGCGGTGCGCGCAGTGGTGCCGGACAACATCCCCGTGGGCGTGCGCGTGTCGGCCACCGATTGGGTGGAGGGCGGCTGGACGCCGGAAGATTCGGTGGCGTTTGCGCAGGCGCTGCGTGCCCGCGGCTGCGATTGGATCGATGCGTCGTCGGGCGGTGTGTCGCCGCTGCAGCAGATTCCGCTGTCGACGGGCTATCAGGTGCCTTTTGCCGAGAAGATCCGCAACGAAGCCGACATCCCGACCATCGCCGTCGGCCTCATCAACGAAGCGCATGAGGCTGAGGCCATTATTGCGCAAGGGCGTGCGGACTTGGTCGCTGTCGGCCGGGCGTTCCTCTACAACCCGCACTGGGCCTGGGCGGCCGCCGCTGAGCTGGGCGCGACGGTCAAGGCACCTCCGCAATACTGGCGCGCCTTCCCGCGCCACGCCAAGAACCTCTTCGGCGATACGCATTTCGGCGCACGCTGACGCGCGCCAGCATGCGCGGACGTGGTCAGGCCCGCTTGCGGAAGACCACGTCCCACACGCCGTGCCCGAGGCGCAGGCCGCGCTTCTCGAACTTCGTGACGGGCCGATAGTCGGGGCGCGGCGCGAAGCCGTCGGCGGTGTTTTCCAGCGTCGGTTCGGCGGACAGCACTTCGAGCATCTGGTGGGCGTATTCCTCCCAGTCCGTCGCGCAATGGAGGTAGCCGCCGGGCTTGAGGTGCGCGGCCAGGCGTGCAACGAACGGGCTCTGGATCAGGCGCCGCTTGTTGTGGCGCTTCTTGTGCCACGGGTCGGGGAAGAACACGTGAATGCCATCGAGCGTGCCTTCCGGAATCATCTGCGCCAGCACTTCGACTGCATCATGGGAAACGATGCGGATGTTGCCGATCTCGCGTTCGCCGATCAGCTTGAGCAACGCACCAACGCCAGGCTCATGCACTTCCACACCGAGAAAATCATCGTCCGGGCGCAATTGCGCGATGTGCGCGGTGGTCTCGCCCATGCCAAAGCCGATCTCGAAGATGCGCTTGGCGCCGGCGCGGCCGAAGGCGGCGTCCCAATCCAAGGGCTCGGCAGCGTAAGGCAGCAGGAAGCGCGGGCCGAGTTCATCGATAGCGCGCTGCTGGCCGGTAGACGTGCGGCCGGCGCGGCGCACGAACGAGCGGATGCGACGCGGGTGGCCGGTTTCCGCACCGCTTTCGGCGCTTTCTGCGGTATTGGTGTCTTGCGATTCCGGCGTGATGTCGTCGGGGCCGGTGCCCGGCTGTTCGATGGGCTGCATGGAGATCCCGTGCCGGTTGCCCGTCAATGGACGAGGGGCGCGCAGGCAACAAAAAAGCCGCCGAGGGCGGCTTCAGACTGTTCGGTGGAGCGGGCGATGGGAATCGAACCCACGGCTCTAGCTTGGGAAGCTAGGGTATTACCATTATACGACGCCCGCGTAGATCGCTATTTTACCCGGCTTTGCCCGAGCTTCGCAAACAGCGCCTGTGGCGGCTTCAGCGCCGCAGCGCCATCGCCTGCATGGCCGCATCCACGAACTTCGCCGCGGCCTGCTCGCCAGCCGTCGGGGTGGCAGCCTTGGCGCACGCGGCAACCACGTCGCACAGCGACTGCGGGTCTTCCTTGCAGGCTCGCAGCAGCGGCATGGCGGCACCTGCCGCAGAGCCAAAGTGCTGCACGGCCAAACGCATCAACTCGACCTTGACCACGTTGGGCAACACGTCGGCCAACTCCGGTGGAACGGCCGGCTGTGGCGCAGAAATGACCTGGACCGGCGCCGTGTGCGGCTTGCTGGCGTCATTGGCGGCGGGCTCGTCGATCGGCGCCGCCACCGCTTGCAGACCAAGCGTCATGCCCGTCAACGGCGGCAGCTCGTCGTAGATGTGCGACAGGGCAGCAGGGCCGGGGCTGCCATGGTCGTCGAACAATGGACGATTGAAGTGCGCGATGGGGTCGAAAGGCGGGGCGGTCGCTGCGTTTTCAGGCGAGATACCGGGCAGCACGTCGACCATGCCGGCCCGTTGCAGCCCCACCAGCAGGTCGTCGAGGTCCGGCCAGTCGCTCAGCAGTTGATGCAGTTGCCCGACCGTGCGGGCTCCGTCAATGAGGATCAGCAGATGCCGCTGGCGCATCTGCATGTCATGGCGGCGCTGGGCTAAGGCTTCGCGGCCGTCCTCCGTCTTGATCAGGACGTTCGTCGTTACAAGCATGGTGACTCCCCGTTAAGCAGACTTGCCCGGCATCTTGATGTGCCGGTGCTAGCTGTACGTTAGTCATCACACCCGGCCCCTGCCATCGTTCGATTGGCGGAGATTGTGAAACCCGAGACCAACGATCGGTCTAGCTCCGCCACGATTCCAATGCGGGCGCGGGCTCGCCGTGCGCGCTGCTTTGCCGAGCCAGCGACCCGGCGTAGGCCGCGTACCACGCGAGCACCTCCGGGTTTGCCATTGCATCGGGGTGGGCGACGCGCTCGACTGGTGCGCCAAGCAGCAGTTTCTTGATGGGTACTTCCATCTTCTTGCCCGAGAGCGTGCGCGGCACGCCTGGCGCCTGCACGATCACGTTGGGCACATGCCGGGCCGACAGTCCCGCCTTGATGCGCGCGTTGATCGTGCTGCGCAGCGTGTCGTCGAGCGTTGCACCTTCGCGCAGCACGACGAACAGCGGCATGAACGATTCGCGGCCGAGAAATTCGAGATCGACGACGAGGCTGTCGAGCACTTCCGGCAGGTCTTCCACTACGCGGTACAGCTCGGCTGTGCCCATGCGGATACCGTGGCGGTTGATCGTGGCATCCGACCGGCCGTAGATGATGGCGCCGCCGCGCGGGGTGATCTTGATCCAGTCGCCATGGCGCCACCGGCCGGGGTACATGTCGAAGTAGCTGTCGCGGTAGCGGCTGCCATCGGTATCGCCCCAGAAGAACAGCGGCATCGATGGGATTGGTGCCGTGCAGACCAGTTCGCCCACTGCATCGATCAGCGGGTGGCCGGCCTCGTCCAGGGCTTCAACACGCGAGCCGAGGTTGCGGCATTGCATCTCACCTGCATAGACGGGCAGCGTGGCGACGCCGCCCACGAAGCATCCGGCGAAATCGGTGCCGCCGGAAATCGGATTGAGCCAGACATCGGCCTTCACGTGGCGGTAGATCCAGTCATACGCCTCGGCGGAGAGCGGCGAGCCCGTCGACCCAACCGCGCGCAGCTTCGACAAGCCGAAATCGCGACCGGGCTCGATGCCGGCCTTCAGGCAATTGGCGAAGAACGCCGCCCCGGCGCCAAAGAAGGTCACGCCCGCATCCTGTGCGAAGCGCCACAGCGTATTGAGATCGGGCGTGCCGGGGTTGCCGTCGTAGATGGCGAGCGTGACGCCGCCCAGCAGGCCGCTCGCTTGCGAATTCCACATGACCCACCCGGTACTGCTGTACCAGTGGTAGACGTCGTCGGGGCCAAGGTCGAGATGCAGCGCGCCCATCATCGTCTGCACGAGCAGCAAGCCGCCGTGGCCGTGCACGATCGGCTTGGGCATGCCGGTGGTGCCGGACGAATAGAGAATCCACAGTGGGTGGTCAGCGGCAACGGGTGTGACGACGAGCGGCACGTCGTCGGCCGTCAGGTCGCGCCAGTCGTGGGCCTCTGGGAAACGTGCGCGGTTGATCTCGCCAAGCAACTGCGGCACGAGCACGAGGTGTTCGACTGTTGGCAGCGCGTCGACCATCTCTGCGACCACGTCGGCGCGGTCGAACGCGCGGCCGCCGTAGTGATAGCCGTCCACCGCAATCAGCACTTTGGGCTCGATCTGGCGGAAGCGGTCGGTCACGGCCACCTGGCCCATGTCGGGCGCACAGACAGACCAGATGGCCCCGACGCTGGCCGTGGCGAGAAACGCCACCATCGCGTCCGGCGTGTTCGACAGATATGCGGCGACGCGGTCGCCTGGCACCACGCCCATCTTGCGCAGCGCATCCGCCAGCGAGGCAACGCGTTGGCGCAGTTCGCGCCATGACAAGTCGGCCAGCGGCTTGGTCTCGCTGGCGTATCGGATGGCGGTGCGGTCGGGGCTGCCGCCTTCTTCCACATGGCGCATGACCTGATCGACGTAATTGAGCTTCGCGCCGACCAGCCATTGCGCGCCGGGCATGGTGCGGTCGCCCAGCATCTGCGTGAACGGTGTCGAGGCGCGCAGGTCGAGGTAGTCCCAGACGGACGTCCAGAACGCCTCGAGTTCAGTGGTCGACCATTCCCAGAGTCGTGCGTAGCCCTCGGGCGTGGTCGCCGAAAAGCGCAGCCCGCGTTCGCGCGCAAGCCAGTCGAGGTAATGCGTCAGGCGCGCGCGCGCGATGAAGTCCGCCGATGGCGTCCATAGCAGGGCGCCTTCCTGGATAGTGCTCATGTGTCTCCTCCGCCGGTCAGGCAAGGGGGAAGGCCGCCCGCTCTATCGATGTGGCAGGTCGGCCAAGGGGGGATGGCGTTTCAGATGCCGCCCATGCACAGATACTTGAGTTCGAGATACTCGTCGATGCCGTAGACCGAACCTTCACGGCCGAGGCCCGACTGCTTGATGCCGCCAAACGGCGCGACCTCGTTCGAGATCAGCCCCGTGTTGATGCCAACCATGCCGTATTCGAGCTGCTCGGCCACGCGCCAGATGCGGCCGATGTCGCGGCTGAAGAAGTACGAAGCCAAGCCGAATTCGGTGTCGTTGGCCAGGCGCACGACTTCCGCTTCGTCCTGGAATTTGAAGATGGCGGAGACCGGGCCGAAGGTCTCTTCGCGCGCAATCAGCATGTCGGGCGTGGCGTCCGCCAGCACGGTGGGCTCGACAAAACGCTGCGAGCCGAAGCCCTGCATCAGCTTGCCGCCGGCGGTCAGGCGTGCGCCTTTCTGCGTCGCGTCGTCGATGTGGCGCTGCACTTTTTCCACGGCCTGGTCGTCGATCAGCGGGCCTTGCACTACGCCCGATTCGAAACCGTTGCCGACCTTGATGCCGCGCACCTTGGCCGAGAGCTTTTCGACAAACGTGTCGTACACCGAGGCATGGACATAGAAACGGTTCGTACACACGCAGGTCTGGCCGGCGTTGCGGTATTTCGACTGCACTGCGCCTTCCACGGCGGCATCGATGTCGGCGTCGTCAAACACGATGAACGGCGCATGGCCACCCAGTTCCAACGCCACCTTTTTCACCGTCGGCGAACATTGCTGCATCAGGATGCGACCGACCGGGGTCGAGCCCGTGAACGACAGATGCCGCACGATCGGCGATTCGCACAGGGCTTTGCCGATGGCGATCGAGCGGTCTGCATCGCCCGTCACCACGTTCACCACGCCCTTGGGAATGCCTGCGCGGTGCGCCAGTTCGGCCATCGCCAGCGCGGAAAGCGGCGTCTGTTCTGCCGGCTTGATGACGATGGTGCAGCCTGCCGCCATGGCCGGCGCGACTTTGCGGGTGATCATCGCCAGCGGGAAGTTCCACGGCGTGATGGATGCGCACACACCGACCGGCTGCTTCAACACGACCATGCGCTTGTCGCGCCAGGTGCTGGCCATCACGTCGCCGGAGACGCGCTTGGCCTCTTCGGCAAACCATTCGATGAACGACGCGCCGTAGACGATTTCGCCCTTGGCTTCGGCCAGCGGCTTGCCTTGTTCAGCCGTCATCAGCGCGGCGAGGTCGTCGGCGTTGGCGATCAGCAGCTCGAACCAGCGGCGCATCAGGCCAGCGCGCTCCTTGCCGGTCAGCTCGCGCCACGCGGGCCACGCCGCATTTGCCGCGTCGATCGCGCGCAGCGTTTCTGCGTGGCCGAGATTGGCGACGTCGGCCAGGTGTGCGTTGGTGGCAGGGTCGTAGACGGGAAACGTCGCGCCGTCTGTCGCGCCTACCCAGGCGCCGTCAACATAGGACTGCGTCTTGACGAGGGTGCGGTCCGTGATGCGCTCCAGCGCGTTGGAGGCTGTGCGGGATGAGTCGAGTGCTTCGGCCATGGCGTTCTCCATAAGGAAGGCGGACCCAAGTAGACAAAAGGGCCCGCCTTTTAGATGCAGCAGTCGCTTAACCCGCTAAGAATAACCGAACGGTCGTTCGCTCGCAGACCGTGCCGCCAGGCCTTGTGGTTATTGGAAGAGCGTGTCCCACATGGCGTCGACGCGGGCTTTGACAGCGGCATCCATGACGATGGGCTGGCCCCATTCGCGCGTGGTCTCGCCGGGCCATTTGTTGGTGGCATCGATGCCCATTTTGGAGCCCAGGCCCGACACCGGGGAGGCGAAATCGAGGTAGTCGATCGGCGTGTTTTCCACCATCACCGTATCGCGCGCCGGATCGACGCGGGTGGTGATCGCCCAGATCACTTCCTTCCAGTCGCGCAGGTTCACATCGTCGTCCACCACCACGATGAACTTCGTATACATGAACTGCCGCAAGAAACTCCACACGCCAAACATCACGCGCTTGGCGTGGCCGGCGTATTGCTTCTTCATGCTGACCAGCGCCATGCGATAGCTGCAGCCCTCGGGCGGCAGATAGAAATCGGCAATCTCCGGAAACTGCTTCTGCAGCAGCGGCACGAACACTTCATTGAGCGCCACGCCGAGCACGGCCGGCTCATCGGGCGGCTTGCCTGTATATGTGGAGTGATAGATCGGGTCGCGGCGCATCGTGATGCGCTCGACCGTGAACACGGGGAACCAGTCCTGCTCGTTGTAATAGCCGGTGTGATCGCCGAAGGGGCCTTCGAGCGCGTGCTGATAGCCACTCGGGTGCGTCGGGTCCGGCTGGATGTGGCCTTCGAGGATGATTTCGGCGCCAGCCGGCACTTGCAGTTGCGCCTGCACCAAGGACGGCGTCAGGCATGTCGCAAGTTCGGTCCGGCTGCCGCGTAGCAGCCCCGCAAACTGGTACTCCGACAACGTGTCCGGCACCGGCGTCACCGCGCCAAGAATGGTGGCCGGGTCGGCGCCCAGTGCCACCGCAATGGGAAACGGCTGACCCGGATTGGCGATGGCGTGCTCGCGGAAATCCAGCGCGCCGCCTCGGTGCGCCAGCCAACGCATGATGAGCTGGTTGCGACTGATGACCTGCTGCCGGTAGATCCCCAGGTTCTGCCGCTTCTTGTGCGGCCCGCGCGTGATGACCAGCCCCCAGGTGACAAGCGGCGCCGCATCGCCAGGCCAGCACGTCTGTACGGGGATGCGCGAGAGGTCGACGTCATTCCCTTCCCACACGATCTCCTGGCATGCCGGCGACGACACCTTGCGCGGCGCCATATCCCATACGGCCTTGGCCATCGTCCACAGCTTGCCGGCTTCACGCAGGCCGCGCGGCGGTTCGGGCTCTTTCAAGGCCGAGAGCAGGCGACCGACGTCCCGCAGTTCATCGAGCGACTCCGCGCCCATGCCGAGCGCCACGCGACGCGTGGTGCCAAACAGGTTCGCCAGCACCGGCATGTCGTACTTCTGTGCGGCGTCCACCGGCTGCTCAAAGACGACCGCTGGGCCTTCGGCGCGCAGCAGACGGTCACAGACTTCGGTCATTTCCAGGCGCGGCGACACCGGCCGGTGTATGCGGCGCAGTTCGCCCGCGCGCTCGAGCTGGGCGAGAAAGTCACGTAAGTCTCTGTATTGCATGGAGATTTTGTAACCAAAGGTAAGGTCGATCGCCTATCACGCGGACGGGCCGCCCCCCGAACGGTCGTCCGGGCGACATTTTTTTGGTGTAGGCAGGGTGGCCGCGATTGTACGACCAAAACCGCATGGCCCCCTGATGACAGAACGCGTCGCAGGTCAGCTAGTCCCAACAACGGGACGCCTATCATAACTTTTGGATATGAAAAATCGTTTCTTTATGATTGACTTGGCATAACGCGCTTCCTACAATCCAATCCGATCTGGTAATTGTTGCAACGCAACATGTTTTCGGCTAATGCCTTCGCCCTGTTCTCAACCATGTGAGGGGCGACACCAGAGCACATCAGCATCGCTGCGGGACGTGACCTCCCCAAGGACACGGCCCGCATTTCTCTGGGCACTAGGGGAGTGCCCCCAACAGATGCCGGCTGACTGCAACAGCGCGGCATCCTTACTAAAAACCGTTGCGACCTGAAACGCACGGCGCCATGCAAAAGAAAGGCGTCTACCGGATCTGAGCAGCGGACGGAGGTAAGTATGAACGGTTGGAAAACCCTTCATTCTTCCGGGATCGGATCGGCGCTGCAACGCCGGCTCGTCGCCCCGGTTGGCCGCCGCCTCGCGCGTGCCGGTCAAGTTGCGCTGCCTCGTAAGCTGCGCATGGAGTTGAACGCAGGGGGCGCCGCCGCGTCCCGCAATGAGTTGCATCCTGGCGTACTGCTGGTGTTCCGCAGCGGGCATGTCGTGCTCAATAGCATCGGCTTGCTGGCGGTCGCGGCCGCAGTTGCACTCTCGCTGAACAGCGAGTGGCGTGCCACGGTCGCTCAACGCGTGCTGCATTTCACGCCGGGTGTCGACACCAGTGTCGCCTCGGCAAATCCGTCACCCGCAATTGCGGCTGGCGTGCAGCCGGTGGCTTTTGCACCGACAGCGCCGTCCGCCGGCACGGGCGCCGCTCAAGCTGTCGCTCCGGCGACGGCCCAGGGTGGCACGGTCGCGGCGGCAGGTTGGGACGCGCTTTCGAAGGTGCCGTCCGTGGCCGAGTTGGCTGCCCAGATTCCGAACACGCAAGTCGTCCGCGACGCGCGTGAGTCGGCAACCGCCGGTACCCCGCGAGAGCAGGCTGCCGTGGCGGAATACATTGCCCGCAAGTATCGCGTGGCGGCTACAGCCACCGGCCAGCTGGTGAAGGCTGCGTATCAGACCGGCAAGGAAGTCGGCCTGGATCCATTGCTCATCCTTGGCGTGATGGCGATCGAGTCCAGCTTCAACCCGTTCGCCGAGAGCGGTATGGGTGCGCAGGGCCTGATGCAGGTCATGACGAAGGTCCACCAGGACAAGTACGAAGTGATGGGCGGCGTCGGTGCAGCGCTCAACCCGTACGCCAACATCAAGGTCGGTGCGCTGGTACTGAAGGATTGCATCGCACGCGCAGGATCGATCGAGGGCGGCCTGAAGCTGTATGTCGGGGCCGTGACCCAGGGCGATGGCGGCTACGGCGGCAAGGTGTTGCAGGAGCGTTCGCGCCTGCGCATGGTCGCGACGGGCCATCGTTCGCCGATGACTGCGGCATCCGAACGTGAACCGGTGAAGCCGGTGGCGACAGCCGCGCCCGTGGCGCAGGCTGACGTGAAGACGCAAGCCGCCAAGCCGACCGACAAACCGGCCCCACGCCAACAGGAAGAGGCGCGTCTGGACAGTAAGTCGCAGGGCCAAGCCTGATCAGCTTGATTCGCTGCACTAAATAGAAAGGCCGTCCTCCGGGATGGCCTTTTTGTTTTGGCGATACGAAGCGTGCTTTATCGACCGAATAGCTTGCCGAGCCGTGCGACCGCTTCTTCCAGATGTGCCATCGACGTGGCGTAGGACAGCCGGATGTAGTGCCGCGCCGTATGCGGTCCAAAATCGAGTCCCGGCACGAGCACCACGCCCGCGTCGTGCAGCATCGACTGGGTGAGGGCATCGGCATCGTCGGCACGCGGATGGTTCACGCCTCGGCAATCGGCGTAAACATAGAACGCTCCGTCCGGCTTGACCGGTACCTTGAAGCCGAGCGATTCCAGGGCCGGCACAATGAAATCCCGGCGGCGGCGGAATTCGGCCTTGCGCTCTTCGTAAATCGCCAACGCTTCCGGCTCGAAGCAGGCAAGCGCCGCGTACTGCGCCACCGCCGACGCGCAGATGAACAGGTTCTGCGCGACCTTTTCGAACTCGGGCACCAGTTCGGCGGGCGCCACCAGCCAGCCGAGTCGCCAGCCGGTCATGTTGAAATACTTGGAGAAGCTGTTGATCGTGACGACATCGTCGCCGAACGACAGTGCCGAGACGGGGGCTTGGTCGTACGAAAGGCCTTGGTAAATCTCGTCGACGATCGAAAATCCGCCTCGCGCGCGTACCGTCTGCACAATACGCTGCAGCTCATCCGGCAGGATCGACGTGCCCGTCGGATTGGAAGGAGAGGCCAGCAGCACGCCCTGCGTGCGGTCGCCCCAGTGAGCGTCGACCTGCGCAGCCGTCAACTGGAAGCGTTCGTCCGGCCCCGACGGCACCAGCTTTGCCTCGCCATTGAAGGCAGCCACGAAGTGACGGTTGCACGGATAGCTCGGATCGGGCATCAGGACTTCGCCGCCGATCTCCACCAGCACCGCACACGCCAGCAGCAATGCCGCCGACGCGCCCGCCGTCACAATGATGCGCTCGGGTGCAATCTCGAGGCCGTAGACGGTGTGATAGTAGCGGGCGATAGCCTGGCGCAGCGGGCGAATGCCCAAGGCCCCGGTGTACTGCGTGACGCCGCGCCGCATGGCGTCCGCCGCGGCTTGCACGACGGGCTCGGCGGCGGTGAAGTCCGGCTCGCCGATGCCCATGTGAATGATGCTGCGTCCAGCCAGTTCCAGCTCGCGGGCCTGCTTGGCCAGCTCCATCACGTGAAAGGCGCGGATATTGGCCAGCCGGGCGGCTGTCTGCAGGCGGTGGGCGTCCATCTTCAAGCGATGCAAAAAGGTAAAGCGAACGGCAGACGCCGAATTACCGGCGGGCAGCGACCTCGACAGCGCGGACCTGGGCGGCCAGTTTGTCCAGCACGCCGTTGACGTACTTGTAGCCTTCCACACCGCCGAAGGTCTTGGTCAGTTCAACGGCCTCGTTGATCACGACCTTGTACGGGATGTCCACGCAGTGCACCAACTCGTACGCGCCGACCAGCAGGGCGGCACGCTCGACGGGCGACAGCTCGGCAACCGGGCGATCCAGGTACGGCGTGAACGCCTCGGTCAGCGTGGTTTCTTCGCGGATCGCACCGTGCAGCAGCGCGTCGAAGTGCGCACGGTCGGCCTTGTTGAAACCTTGTGCGTCTTGCAGATGCGCCTCGACCACACCGGGGTCGTTGCGATTGAGCAGCCATTGATACAGACCCTGCAATGCCAGTTCGCGCGCACGGCGGCGCGCGCTCTTGGCGGGGGCCTTGGTCTTGGCTTGGGAATTGTCTTGCGTCATGGGAAAAGCCTTTGCGCGAGGAAGCGCTTATTCATTCTCGCCGTCGTCGTCCTGACCGTGATCCTGCAGACCATCGAGGTCATTGGTCAGGTTGGCCATCTCAACAGCGGTGCGGGCGCAGTCGCGACCTTTTTCGCGGGTGCGGGCGTGGGCCTGTGCGTCGGTGTCGGTGGTCAGGATGCCGTTGGCGATGGCGATGTTGAAGTCCAGGCCCACGCGCGTGATGCCGGCGCCCGATTCGTTGGACACCAGCTCGAAGTGGTACGTCTCGCCGCGGATGACTGCACCCAGCGCGATCAGCGCGTCGAACTGGCCCGATTCGGCCATCTTCTGCAGGGCCAGCGGGACTTCCAGCGCACCCGGCACGGTGACCAGCAGCACGTCTTCGCCGGCCACACCGAGTTGTTCGAGTTCAGCGACGCACGCTTCGCGCAGCGCTTCGCACACGGGCTCGTTGAAACGCGCCTGGACGATGCCGATGCGCAGGCCTTCGCCGTTGAGATTGGTCGGGTAGAAGCCGTGGTCCATGGTGTATTCCAGTTAAGGTTGCCGGTCGGGCAACGTCAGAAGAAGAAAGCCGGCGCGGCAGTCTCGGCTGCCGCGGGAAAATCAGTGTGTCGCGGTGGATGCAGAGGAAGTGACGTCGGGTGCATCTGCCATCGACTGGTACGCCGTCACCTCCAGATCGTAGCCGACCATGCTCGGCAGTTTGAGCGGCGAGGCCAGCACACGCATTTTGCCCACACCCACGTCCTTGAGGATTTGCGCGCCGATGCCGTAGATGCGCGGATCGGGTTTCGTACGCGGGCGCTCATGCGGCGCGTCCAGCGCGGAGAACTGCGTGAACAGCCGGTCCGCCGAATCGCCGCAATTGAGCAGCACGACCACGCCGGTCGGGGCAGCCTGGATGGCACGCAGGGCAGCGGGCACGCTCCACGAGTGCGTCGTGCGCTGGCACTCGAGCAGGTCCAGCACCGAGAGGGGTTCATGTACGCGCACCAGCGTTTCGGTGTCCGGCGTCGGCGTGCCCTTGACCAGCGCCAGATGGGCGCGGCCGGCCGCCCGATCGCGGAAGGCGACGGCGTGGAACGTGCCGAACTGCGTCTCCATCGTGCGCTCGCCGACGCGCTCGACGATGCTCTCGGTGCGGCTGCGGTATTGGATCATGTCGGCAATCGTGCCGATCTTCAGGCCGTGTTTCTCGGCGAATTCCACGAGGTCCGGCAAGCGCGCCATGGTGCCGTCGTCCTTCAGGATCTCGCAGATTACGGCGGCGGGTGTCAGGCCCGCCATGGCGGTCAGGTCGCAACCGGCTTCGGTGTGGCCGGCGCGCATCAGCACGCCGCCCTTCTGGGCCCGCAGCGGGAAGATGTGGCCCGGGTTCACCAGGTCAGACGGTTTGGCGTTCTTGGCGGCCGCCACCTGAATGGTGCGTGCGCGGTCGGCCGCGGAAATACCGGTGGTCACGCCTTCGGCCGCTTCGATCGATACGGTGAAATTGGTGCCGAACTGCGTACCGTTGCGGCTTGCCATCATCGGCAGGTCGAGCTGGTCGCAGTGCTCTTCGGTGAGCGTCAGGCACACCAGGCCACGCGCGTGCGTGACCATGAAGTTGATGGCTTCAGGCGTGACAAAGTCGCTCGCCAGGATCAGGTCGCCTTCGTTCTCACGGTCTTCCTCGTCGACCAGGATGACCATGCGGCCGGCGCGGATTTCGGCAATGATTTCTTCGACTGTGGCGATCGACATGGCGTAGCAGGGGTGCGCGCCGCCGGTCAACTCCCGTCAATCGGTGATTTCGGGGGCCGTGCGACTGCGTAAATGGGAAGCCCGCTATTGTACGCCAAGGCGGCCCCAAGCCAGTGGGGCCAATGGTTCAAACGGCTGCCAGGGGTTGTGTGCCCACGGGCAGGCCAATAGCGGCGTGGGTGAGCATGCGCTCCACGTAGCGGGCGATCAGGTCGATCTCCAGGTTGACCTGGCTGCCGGCCTTCAGGTGCTTGAGCGTGGTGACTGCCACGGTGTGCGGGATCAGATTGATCGAGAACTCGCAGCCGTCGGCATCGTCCCGGACGGAATTGACCGTAAGCGACACGCCGTTCACCACCACGGAGCCCTTGTAGGCCAGATACTTGCCCAGCTCTACCGGCGCCCGCACACGCAGTTCGTGCGATTCGTTGACCGGCGCGAAGTATGTGACCGTGCCCAGGCCGTCCACATGGCCGGATACGAGGTGCCCGCCGATGTGGTCAGCCAGGCGCAGAGCCTTCTCCAGATTGACCTCGCCGGGGCGTTCCAGCCCGACCGTCTTGGACAGCGATTCGCGCGATACATCCACGTCGAAGCGGGTCTCGGTTTTGGCGACGACCGTCATGCATGCGCCCTGGATGGCAATCGAATCGCCCAAGGCCACGTCGGCTAGCGGCAGGCCGCCGGCGTCGATGGACAAGCGCACGCCGGCATCGGCGTTGTCGCCAAGCGGCGAGACGGTTTCAATACGGCCAACTGCGGCGACGATTCCGGTGAACATAAGCAATCAATCCGTCGGGTTGCGGCGCGCCAGGATGCGGAGATCGCCCCCGATGCGCGAGATATCGTGAAAGAAGAATTCGGCCGCGCCTTCCAGCGTCTGCAGCGGCCCCATATTGAACATGCCCTGGCCCGAGCCGAGCACCTTGGGCGCCAGATAGACTAGGATCTCGTCAACCAGCCCTTCGCGCAGCAGCGAGCCGTTGAGTTTGAAGCCGGCTTCGACGTGCAGCTCGTTGATTTCGCGGCGACCCAGTTCGCGCAGGACTGCGGCCAGATCGACTTTTCCTGCGGCGTTCGGCAGCAGGATGACCTCCGCGCCGCGCTCGCTCAACGCACGCATGCGGCCAGCTTCGGGTTGAGCGGCAAAAATGAGCGTCGGCTCGTGGTGCCCATCTGCGGTGAGGATGTGGGCGTCGAGTGGCACGTCCAGCGCCGAGTCGATCAGCACGCGGCGAGGCTGGCGCGGAGTGTTGATGGCGCGCACGGTCAGTCGCGGATTATCTTCGCGTACGGTGCCGATGCCGGTCAGGATGGCACAGGCACGCGCGCGCCAGCGGTGCCCGTCGTTGCGCGCTTCGGCTTCGGTAATCCATTGGCTGACGCCGTTGTCCAGCGCGGTGCGGCCGTCCAGCGATGCGCCGACCTTTACGCGCACCCAGGGCGTGCCGCGCGTCATGCGCGAAACGAAACCGATGTTCAGCTCACGCGCCTCGCGCTCCAGCAGACCGCAACGCACGTCCACGCCGGCATCGCGCAGCTTCTGCAGACCACGCCCGGAGACGGCAGGATTTGGATCTTCCATGGCCGCCACCACGCGTGCAATGCCTGCTTCGACCAGTCGATCTGCGCAGGGCGGGGTGCGGCCAAAGTGGCTGCAGGGCTCCAGCGTCACATAAGCGGTGGCGCCGCGCACGTCCTGGCCGCGCGACTGGGCATCCTTGATGGCTTGGACTTCAGCGTGGTCCTGGCCGGCGGGTTGTGTGTAGCCCTCGCCGATAACGGTGTCGTCTCGCACGATCACGCACCCGACGCGCGGGTTGGGCGTGGTGGTGAACAAGCCCTTCTCGGCCAGCGCCAGGGCGCGCTGCATCATGGCGTGGTCGAAGTCGGAGAACATGAGCAAGAAAACGGGAGTTTGGGTTAATCGTTGTTAGCCGAGGCGCCAGTGCCGCACGTTTTGGTGTCCTTGGCCGGATCGCAGATGCGGGCGCGGCCTGCGGAACTGATACGGACCCGCCGCTCATGTGCTCCAGATCGGATTGTCAGCGTGCCGTAGAGCTGGCTGCCGTTGCGCTGTCGCGAGTATCCCACAGGTGCAAAAGAGAGGGTGTCGACATCCTGCTGTGACGCCGTGAACGCAAATTCGACGGGCGGCATCACAGGCGGCGACACGCGCATCAAGATATCTTGGGTGCCGGGTTCAAGGGGCGTCGCCTGCGTTTGCGGCGAGGGCGTCATATACATCGCCCATCCCGACGACCAGCCTTGCCCAGCGTTGGACGGGCCGAGGTGGACCCACGCACGCTGATCGCGCGACATGGTCTGCGCCAGCGAGATCGCGCTGACAAAGCGGTCGGCCAGAACGACGACGGTCTCGCGTTGCCACCAATTCAACGCTGCGGGCGCGGCGAACACCGCAAGGATCGATATCACGCTCAGGACGACGACGAGCTCAGTCAGCGTGAAGCCGGCCCGCAGACGAGACGCGTTCATGGCCAGCATGCGGGCGATGCCGGTTGGCGCGTATTGCCGATCTGCGTGAACCGTTCGCCGGTGTTGCGCAGGATAAGCGCGCCGCAGTCGGTGCCCGCGTGCACCGGCTGGGCGACGACTTCAATGCAATGTGCGGCAGCACGCCCATCGCACGGGCCAGCAAGCAAGTGATAGCCGGAGATGTATTCCGGAATGTTGGCCGGTGAGGAGCTATTGCCTGTGTGCGCATACTGGCGTTCCAATTCCACCATGGTTGAGACCAGCGCCGCATGCGCCGCAGTCCGCCGCGCGCGCTCATGGTGTCTCGACCAGGTTTGTATGGCGGCGCCGGTCAACAACGCAGCGATAACCAATGCGATCGTAAGCTCGACAAGCGTGAATGCGGCATAGCGATACTTCATCGTAGGCCCTCCTCGATCAGCTCACGCCAGTTCAGGCGGCCGAGCATGAAGGTTTGCGAATGGGGGGCGGTTGCGTCGTGCTGGTCGCTTGTGGTGTAGACGCGTTGTGTCACCGTGCCACTGGGTCGAATGGTGGGCAGTGCAGCTTCGGTGGTGGTCTGAGGCGTGGATGTATGGCGCGGCACTCGGGGGCGGAAGACTGTTTGCAGCACGACACTGACCGCGGGGTCGGCGCCAAATCCTGCTGCCGTGATGCGATACAACCAAAGCGGTGGCGTGTCATCGCTATGCCGAGTTTGGCCGTGCCATCGATCGGGAATCGGCTCAATGACGTACCGCGCAGTGCGGCCAGCAGTGCGCAGGGTGCCTGGGAGGCGTGCGTCGATCTCTACGGCGAGGGTGGTTGCATCGAGCAGTCGCGCCAACATCCAGAGCGACTGGTCGGGTTGCGGCTGACATAGCCCGAGCGAGACGTCGCTGCCGCACGCTCCCATGAGGAAGCCTCGTCGCGAACCCGGTTCCAGGGCGGCGATACGTTCCCGGGGCAAGGCCGCCATACATTCGAGGTTCGTGGGCGTTTCGGTGGCGACGGACAGTTCGCACTCCGCCGCATTCAGCGCCATTTCGGCGCCGTATTTGGCCAAGGCACGATCGGCCGTGAGAGACGTGCGGTGTCGTTGATCCAACACCAGATGGAAGGTCGCCGTGGTCAGTAGGCCGAGCAACACCACCGCAGGCATCACGACCATCATCGAGAAACCACGCGCTTTGGCGCTAACGCTCAACATACGTCCACATCGCAGGCGAGTGGATTGCGCAAGCGTACCGTTGCCGTGAAAACGGCACGACGGCGTTGGGGTTCGGTTGGCGTGAAGTGCAAGTCCTGTGCGTCGGCGCCTTCAACTCGCTTGAGGTCGGGAAATAGCGCGAGTGTGGACGTGGCCTTGTTGGCTGACCTGGGCGTGTTGTATTCGCCGCGAACGACCAGCGCGATGTGCACGGCTTGAACCTGGCGCCATTGCTCGGTAGTGAGCGACCGCGCGGACAGTGTCGTGCTCGAGGTGCCGCCGGGGGAGCGAACCACATACAGAAGCTGCATTGTTTCGACGCCGCGGACCATGCTATTAGATGTCCAACGGCCCCCCACAGTCTGACCGGCTTGATGCCTTCGCGAGCGGCACATGAGCTGCGGTTCTTGATCCGTCGATCGGGCGAGATAAAGCAGCATGTATCCCGCGCGCTGGTCGTCGCCGCCGTTTTGAACCGGCTCAGCGACCCCGTAGCCGGAGCAATCGATGATGCTGTCGTCAGCTCGCTGCGGGTTGGCATGCATGCTGCGGCCAGCAAAGCGGACCAGCACGGCATCGCTGTTTCGGATGCCACTGCCGTTGCAGCCAAGGACTTCCGTTTCGGGAGGGGTGCAACTGTCCGCACCTTGAATCGATAGCGTCGCCTTCGCGTCTGGCCATCGGCGCTCTGGCGATGCTGCTGGCGTATCGGTTGCCCACCCTGCATGCTGCAGTGCCATTGTCAGCAATTCCAGCGCTTGCGTGCCGCGGCTTTCGATCAGGGCATCGTCGGCAACGCGCTGATAGCTTGCACGGGCCAGGAGTGTCAGTTGCAGCGCGATGCCAAGCACGATCAGCCCGACCAGCGTGCCGATCAGCAACTCCGCAAGCGTCGCGCCCCGCCGAGCATGAGAGAGCCGGCACATGTCAGTGCACGTTTGCGGATTCGGCCCGGTTGTTTTGCGTTCGGACGTTGGTCGATAGCTGTCGCAGGCTTTGGCTGGTGATCTCCATCCGTTCAAGTGCGGTCAAAGTGCCCGCCGCACATAGGGACAATACGGCAAGTGCGACAAGGGATTCGAGCAAGATGGCGCCGTGTTGGCGCTTGACGTGATGGCAGGCAGGCATGAGTCGACGGACACTTGGAAAGTCGCTCAAGTTAGTGTGAATTTGGCCGTATAACTGTCATATCTGGTCAATACCCTCCCCAGGAGTCGGGCGCGCGGCGTCCATGTTGCGACGGATCGTTGGTTTTTCACCAACACTGGCCTTCCCGAATCTCGCGGTTGAAGGAGGGGGTTGTTGACACTTTTTGACTAATTCCCCACTATTCCGGGGATGCAATCTGCCTGGGCTTTTTTGTCGCGCAGATGATCACGTTCACGGGGGGCGGACGTGAGCCATCGTAGAAGAACTCAAATTAGTTCCAAATTGGCAGCGCGCGAACTCGATTGCGTCGTGACTGCCGCATAAAACAATAGTCGGGGGTTCGAGTCATGCTTAACGGGATCTCGCCCATTGGGCGATGTGGGTGCGCGATCAGGCAACGCCATTCCGGCTGAGACTTGAGATGCGCGCATTGGTTCGCGGTTCTCTTTTCGCCCTGTGGTTTCGCAAAGTCGTTCAGGCTCACCCGAGCTTGGCATCGGCACGACTGCGCCATTCGCGCGCACTACAAGGCCATTTGGGCAGCTCGCCTATTGTCACGACACTATCGGCAACTCGCGGGTTCACGCTGAGCGAGCTAATGGTTGTCTTGGCGATTCTCGCCATTCTCTTGGTGGTCGCGATCCCGTCTTTCGCACCGATGCTGCGTAGCAATCGTGTTTTTGCTGTGCAAACTGAGGTCATGTCCTCGCTCGCTTTGGCGCGAAGCGAGGCCGCCAAACGCGGCATTCCAGTGAGCGTGGTCTTGTCAGGCGCGTCTGGAGTGGCAGGTAACGAATGGGGCGCGGGTTGGTCTGTCTGGGTGGATTTAAATGCCAACGGGGTGGTTGATGGAGGGGAGGTGTTGCGTGCACACGATCCCTTGCCACCTGGGTTTACGCTGAGCGTGCCGAACAACGGCGCTCTCAAGTTCGATGCTCATGGTTTTCTGTCGCCGGCTGTGCTGCGCCAATTGAAGGTGTGTTCCACCGCCAGCGGGACGTCGGGATATCAGATCACGATTCAGCCGAACGGACTGGTCGACTCTGCCAGCGCAACGTGTCCATGAATGCTCGCCCCCTGAACTCCACTGCACGAGGCTACGCGCTGTTGGAAGCGCTGATTGCGCTTTTGGTCATTTCTGTCGGCCTAATTGGGTTCTCTCGCTTGCAATTGATCGGGATGTCCAGTTCGAACATTTCCACGCAACGAAGCAAAGCCGTTTACTTGGCGTTTGAGATAAGCGACAGAATGCGCGCTAACCTTGCGGGCTATTCTGCTGGCGCCTATAGCAGCCTGTCGGGTGCCGCTAGCAATCCCAATTGTGTGTCGAATTCAGCCGGCTGCTCGGCAGCGCAAATTGCTCAGAACGACTACTACGAGTGGTCGAACGAGCTTAGTACGCAGCTTCCGCAAGGTGCTGGTGTGGTTTGCTTGACCAGCAAAATATCGCCGACTGCGACGCCCACCGCGCCTGGCTGTGACGGCGGCGGAAACGTGTACGCCGTTATGGTCTGGTGGACCGAGAACGGCCAGCAACAGATGCTCTCGCAGAGCTTCAAGCCATGATGAATCGCCGACAAACCGGCCTCTCACTAGTTGAACTCATGGTCGGACTGACCCTGGGTTTGCTGCTCGTGGGCATTGCCGTTTCGATCTATCTCTCGGGTCGTCAAACATCGCGCGTGGTTGATACGGTGGGGCGCTTGGAGGAAAGCGCCCGCTTTGCGGTTGAGGCGATCGAGCAGGACATCCGCATGACCGGTTTTCGCGGTTGTAACGGCATGGCCAACTCGCCGGTCAATACCCTGAACTCGCCGGGCTCCTTTAATAATCGATTTGATCAGACGCTTTTTGGTTACCACGGTAGTGGATCAACGTGGACGCCTGCGCTCGATACGAGCATCAGCAGCCTTCCGCAACCTCCGATTGCGGGGACAGACGTCATTGCCATCAAGCGCACCTACGACAATGGCGCTGCATTAACTGCGCAGATGGCGGGAACAACTGGTGCGGTGACGGTGGAGGCAAGCGCGCCGTTTGCTCAGGGTGACTACATCCTCGTCGCCGACTGCGATGCTCAAGCGGTCTTTCAGGCGACGCAGGTCACGAGCAGTCCAACGACTGGTTCGCTGTCGCACGCAGCCGTTGCTGTGCCAACGCCTGGCAATGCCAGTGCGGATCTCACGCATGTCTTCAACACGGATGCTTCGGCGTACCGTGTCGTGACCAAAACCTATTTTGTTGCCAAGAGTGCCAGGAACAAAGCGGTGAACTCCTTGTGGTCTTACAGCGTGCCTGACTACACGGGTGCAGGTCAGCCCCAGGAACTGGTTGAGGGTGTTGATAACTTGGTTCTTCTCTATGGGGAAGACACCGACAGCGACCAGGCTGCGAACCGCTACGTCACAGCCGACAACGTTGGTAACTGGAACAACGTCGTGAGCGTGCGAGTGCAACTCTTGATGGCATCGGTTCAGAACGGCGTATCGCCTATTTCGCAGACCTACAACTTTAATGGTGCCTCGGCGACATCTGCCGACAGACGCATACGCTCGGTCTTCACGAGCGTCATTACGCTGCGCAACCGGGTGATGTGATGCTAGTGAACTTGATTTGGCGACGTAGTGCACAAAGAGGCGTTGCCCTGCCTGTCGCGTTGATCTTCTTAGTGCTCCTTACGCTTCTGGGGTTGGCGCTCGTCAATGGCTCTGTGATGCAGGAAATGATGTTCGGTAACAGCAAGGACACCAAGCTGGCGTTTCAAGCAGCGGAAACGGCCCTTCGCGATGCTGAATTGGACGTTGCCCAGAACATCACCGCGACAACGGCGTTTGTACAGGCGTGCACGAGTGGCTTGTGCACCCCGCCATCTTCCTGGTCAACGCCAAGGTCGGCGTCGGTCTCTACGCTGATTGATTGGACCAACAGCGCGAATACGCGTACCTACGGTGCTTATACGGGAGCAGCTGCGTTGCCCAACGTTGCTTCTCAGCCGCTGTACGTCATTGAAAAACTCTCCGGATTGTCTGTGCCAGCGGGCGAGAGTATTGGGATTGGCGTGAAGCCCCCTGCGGGAGGCACGGCTTATCGGATCACCGTCTACGCGACCGGTGGGCGCCCAGAAACCCACGTTGTGCTCGAATCCATTTACGTGAAGCGCTGAGACCATGAAGACACCATCTCCCCTAGTCAAGGCGCTCGCGCTATTGATCAGCTCGCTGCTGCCGCTGACGACTAACGCGGCTCTGCTAACCATCGCGCAATATCCGCTGTTTCTGTCGAGCAACACAGCCACGCCCAATATTTTGGTGGTCTATGACAACTCGCAGTCCATGGACGGAACGATGGCGGGTAAGTTGATCGCGGGCAACGATCCGACCACACGTGGCAACATTGCGCGCTCGGTGATTACGTCGACCATCTCGAACTATCGCACCCAATTCAACTGGGGCCTAGCGACGTTCGATGCACCGGGCCCCAGCCTGTACAACACGTATGCCTACTTCTTTGGGAGCGCCAACACCATGGTGTTCACAAATGACTGTGTCAACGGCATTTCCGCATCGAACGGCGGCCTGCGCTGCGTCCCGAATCCGCAATCGGGTGCCTCGTATTCGTATTTGACTTACGAGCTCAGTGGCGATGATCCTGCCATCAACGACGTCTTGTACTACAACGGTACGTGGCCGTATCCGTGGGCTATTGGCTTATCAGGGGGGACAACCAGCAATCCCAATACCAATTACAACGGGTGCCAGAACCACGCCAACGTGTCGACCTGGAATTCCGGTGACTTCTCGGGTTGCCAGCAAGTTGGCTTTACGCCGACCGACGCCGGGTTTCTGCCGGGCAACCCTCCTTACTCACGAATGATCTGGCTATCGCGTGCGTGGGGCTACTACGCCAACATAAGCGGGGCCGGAAAAATGCTGGAAGCTGTGCAGGCGGATTCGCCCTCGCATTACCAGAATCTGATCGATTATCTGGCGCCGGAGACAAACTCAAATTCAGCAGCGAGCGGCCACAGCAAGCTCGAAATCAAGAACGGGGCGGTGGCTACGCCTCTCTCTGGCAGTCTGCAAACGGCGAGGAGTTACTTCGCGGGCTCGCAGACTGGCTATTCGACGCCTGTGACTCAAAGTTGCCAGAAGAACTTTGTGCTGTTAGCCACCGATGGCAACCCCACCGGCAAGACCGATGGTTCGATGTGGGCGCTTTCCGATCAGCAAAGCACCTATAACTCGAGCACTGGACAGTGGACGTTCTCCAACGCCGCGAACGATGTGTTCAGTCAAATCACGGCGTTACGCAGTACGAGCGTTAAGGGTTATACGAGTCCCTTTGACATTCAGACCTACGTGGTCGGGATGGGTAGCACGGTGTCCAACCCGGCTTCGGTAGCTGCGCTCAACCAAATGGCGAAGCTCGGGGGGACGGGCAATGCTTACCTGAGCACGGATCCCGCAACCCTGCAGCAGCAGTTCCAGAGCATCGCGGCGGACATTACCACCAAGGTGGCAGCGGCTTCAGCCGTTTCCCTGAACGCGGGTTCCTGGGGGTCAGGCACTGCCTTGTACCAGGCCAAGTTCAGCAGCGCGGACTGGTCGGGCCAGTTGCTTGCATATGCCATTAACTCGGACGGTTCGATCGGTAGCCAACTCTGGGATGCCGGCCAGCAGATCAATTCACAGAACTGGGATACCGGGCGCCAGATCCTGACGTACAAGCCGTCTGCGGCTCTTGGGTCTCGCGGTATTCCGTTCCGATGGCCTGTATCGCCGGGTTCGCCGAAGGCAACCGAGATGGACGCGGCGCAATCGACCAAGCTGAACTACAACGCCAGCCAGACCACCAACGATGGCTATGGCTCGCAGCGTGTGACCTATCTGCGTGGCAACAATGCCAACGAAGCCAATACTTGTGGGTCCTGCACACCTTCGTTTCGCAATCGTCCGACGAGCAAGCTGGGCGACATCATTCACTCATCGCCGAACTATGTCGGCGCGCCTGCGTTCAACTATCCAGACAACATGGAGAGCGCCCCTTACTCCGCATTCGTATCGACTTGGCGCAATCGAACGCCGATGATCTACGTCGGAGCCAATGACGGCATGCTGCACGGCATCAATGCGTCTACAGGGAAAGAGTCGATGGCCTATGTTCCGGCGGCCATCTACAGCAACCTCAGTATGCTGACCGCTCCGACCTACACACACCAGTACTTCGCGGACGGCTCCGTCACGGTGGGGGACACCTTCTATAAGAGCGGGTGGCATACGTTGCTGTCAGGCGCGCTGGCCGGTGGAGGACAGGGCATTTTCGCGCTCGACGTCACCGATCCGTCGAAGTTCACCGAGTCGACTGCGAGCCAGGTCGCGCGCTGGGAATTCACCGACGCGAATGACGCAGACATGGGCTATAGCTTTGGTCAACCGTTGATCGTCAAAACAAACAACGGAAGGTGGTCCGTTATTGTGGCCAATGGTTACAACAGCACGCAGTCTGATGGTGCGGCGAGCACGACCGGCCACGCAGTGCTGTTTGTGTTGGATGCTGAAACCGGAGCGGTCACTGCAAAGATTGATACGAACGCTGGCACTACTGCTGCGCCAAATGGCCTGTCAGGACCTGTCGCAGTTGATACCAACGGGGATGGCATTGCCGACGTTGTTTATGCCGGAGATCTGGCGGGCAACATGTGGAAGTTCGACCTGTCGAGCAGCACGGTCAGCAATTGGGGGGTTGCATTTGGTACCTCCGGCAGTCCGCAGCCTTTGTTCAGTACGGGGGGGCAGCCGATTACGGTACGCCCGGACGTGACTCGAAATTTGCAAGGTAACTACCTCCTGGTCTTTGGCACGGGGCAGTACTTCACAACGACCGATACAACCTCGACGGCTGGACAGACCTTCTACGGCATCATCGACAAGGGCGCCACGATCAGCGGCCTGTCTAATCTACAGCAGCAATCGGTGTTGGGCACAACAACGGGTCCCGACGGCAACACGTATCGCATCACGACACACGCCGTAGGAGCGCCAACCTTGGACGCGCTTCGGTCCGGCGACAATGCAATTTCACTTGGGTCCTACAACAGCTCGAAGCTCGGTTGGTACATCAACTTGCCGACTACCGGAGAGCGTGCTGTGACAGATGCGACTATTCGTTCGGGTCGTGTGATTTTTAACACTGTCATCCCGTCCACCGCCCAATGCAGCGCCGGTGGTACCGGCTGGGTGATGGAGCTGGATGTCTTTACGGGCAACCGTCTGGATAGTCCGACCTTCGATACCAATGGCGATGGAGTCATCAACAACTCGGATCTACTCCAATATGGCGGTTCGTCCGCCAATACGAGTGGTCGACAAGTCGGCTCGATTCCCGCTGCTCCGGGCTTTTTGCAGCCTATTCAAGCACCGGGCGCCTCGCCATTTGAAAACAAATACGTCAATACTTCGGCGGGTGCCATTCAAGTGATCGGTGAAACGGCAGGTAAGGGTTCCCGTGGCCGTGTTGCATGGCGGCAATTGAACTGAGGGGGGTAGGTATGAAGAAGCTGTATGTGATTGCCACCTTTGTGCTGGCAGGCAATGCAGCATATGGGGCGCTGGCGGTGGGAGGTGGCGAGCCTGGCGGCGTGACGCTCAGCCCGGCGTCGAGTCGGGCGCAGCCCCATGCGAGTGAAGCACCTCGCATGCTACGTGGCGTGGTCACCGCGCTCAATCTGGATAAAGGTGAGATTGACGTGCACGGTAATCGCCTTCAGGTCGGTCGTGCGGTGCGCGTATTTGGCCCCGCTGGGGATACGAGCCGCCTCTCGTCGTTGCGTCTGGGGCAAGAGATTCGTTTCCTGCTGGATCCAAAGGACGCCTCTGAGCGGACGATTTCAGTTATCTACTTCCAATGAACACAGGACTCTCTCGCTCTCGGCGTTTGCCCCGCGGCTTCACATTGGTTGAGCTGATGATCACGGTCGCTATTGTGGGCATCCTCGCCGTTGTGGCGTATCCGTCGCTCAACGGCTACATACAAAAGTCCAGGCGCGCGGATGCCAAAACGGCGTTGCTCGCGGTGGCTCAGAAAATGGAGCAATACCGCTCATTGGGCAACACCTACGCTGGCGCGACATTGGGCGCCAGCGGCGTTTACGCCAATACCAAGTCAGACAACGGCTACTACGCTCTGAGTTTCTCTGTCGTGCCTACACAGACGGTCTATACGATTCAAGCCGTTCCGCAGGCCGGTCAGGCAACGGATGCATGCGGTACCTTCAGCTACGATCAGGCGGGGAATAAAATGGTATCCGGGGGCACGCTTACGGCATCAAGTTGCTGGTAGGCGTCGGCCGGAGCGCAGCGGCGATAGAAGCCGTTCGCGTGCATGCTATTTCGGGAGTGTCAGGATTTCCGTGTTCAAGGCGAGGTTGAGATTCACACGGACGGTCGAACGAATCGATCCGCGTAGAGGATAGCGAACTGGTTCATCGCCTGCTTCCAGTCGTGAGCGGCACGGCTCCAACC
>Ga0209071_1000040_pt1 | contig 86910 bp, 74 predicted proteins | sample CoawatmetaG10DNA_2_FD_187513 | JGI IMG/M metagenome (GOLD analysis project Ga0209071, IMG submission 187513) | Marine microbial communities from the West Antarctic Peninsula - Coastal water metaG108-DNA (SPAdes) (version 2) | ecosystem: Environmental > Aquatic > Marine > Coastal ... | reverse complement strand
GTTCAAAACCCCACCCCCGCCGTTACGGACCTCAACCGGCCACCTTGTAACCCATCCGAAAACCACCCCAGTGGCGACCCTTGACGTAAATCGGCGCCGACACATCCTTCATCATCGCAAACGTCCCGTTCCCCATATCGCGACGATACGTCTGCAACAGGAACGCCTCGGTATTGCGCGCCGCCCCCAGCCCCGTGCGATCCGTGAACAGCCGGCGGTTGCGGCTGTTGGCCGCATTCCAGACCGGGTCACTCCCCTGCGGCTGCGAGAACTTCAGGTTGTGCGTCGGCAGATAGCCGTTGGTGTCGACCGCCGCGCAGAACACCACGCGCGGATCCAACTGGAGCAACGGCTCCTGTACCGCAGGCAACACACGGTCCGTGAACGCCGTAAATCGCGTCATATGCTGCGGCGGATCGGTATTCGGCACCGGCGCATAGGTGCGATCAAACAGATCACTTTCGCTGATATCGCCGCGCGCCAGCGCCGATTCAAACAATGCGCTGATCTTGCCGGCGGCGGTCTGCACCGCTTCGATGAAGGGCGTATCGGCACTCTGCACACCCGTCGAAGCCGTCAACCGGATCAGCGTTTCCGACGCCCCCAGCAACCCCGAAAGCTGCCGTTGCGCGTTGTCGATGTTGTGGCTGGATTGCTTCACACCCTCGGCCATCGCCTCCACCTCACGCGCGAGCGACGCGCATTCATCTTCGATGGCCGCAGTGGATTCCGCAATGCTCGTCGCCTCGACATCGAAGCGCGCAATGGCCTCGCCCGCCACGCCAATCACCGCGCCAATGGCCTGCGTGCCGGCATCCACACGCTGGGCGCGCGCAACGTTTGCACTGCTGTCGCCGATCAGCTTGTCGGTCTGGCCAGACAAATCCGCCAAGGTGGTTTCGATACGCTGCGTCGCTTCGGCGGTCTGCCCGGCAAGCTGCTTCACCGCACCTGCAACCACTGCGAAGCTGCGGCCCGATTCGCCCGCGCGAGCGGCTTCAATGGCCGCGTTGATCGCCAGCAGATTGGTCTGCTTGGCAATCTGCGAAATCTGCTCGGACGCCTGCGCCACCTGGATCAGCGCTTCACGCAGTGCCGCAATCTGCTGCTCCATGCTCGCCACACCAACGGCCAGCTCGCGAATGTCGCGCAGCGATGCATCGACCGTTTCGCGCGAGCCGCTCACCTCTTCGCTGGCATGCGATGCGACTTCGCGCGCGTGCCGCGCCGCCACGGCGATATCGTGATTGCCGCGCATGGTGACATCGGCCGCGTTGCGCAACTGATCAAACACGTCGGCCTGCCGGCGCAGGCGCACGGCCACGTCTTCCACGTTGCCGGAGACCTCGCAGATGCCCATGCCGACGCGGCCGGCCTCTTCGGCAATACGGGCAACAAGGTCGGGAGAGGCTTTCGGGCCGCGGCCCCAGGCGAATGGCTTCACGTGCGGTTGTCTCCAATTGTCGTTGTTGTGTGCGCCCTCGCGCTGATGGCGAAGCGGCCCTCTAAGGGGGGTATCGGCACGTGCGAAGCGCGCTTGAGCGACGCTACCCGCCCTGACTTACGCGGGCATTACATGCGCCTTGCGCAGCACTAGGCCCGCGCGGAACGGTCGCGGCGCAGCCGTGACTCGTAGGCGGCAGCCGTCATCGGGGGGCCGAACAGGAAACCCTGCAACTTGTCGCACCCCGCGGCTTGCAGGAACTCGGCCTGCTCCAGCGTCTCGACACCCTCTGCCGTGACGGTCATGTCCAGCGACGCGGCCATCGCGACCACGGCGCGCGAGATCACCACCGAATCGCGATGGCGCGGAATGCCCGAGACGAACGAGCGATCCACCTTCAGGTTGTCGATCGGGAAGCGTTGCAGATACGACAGTGACGAATAGCCCGTGCCGAAATCATCGATCGAGATGCGAATGCCCAGGGCCGTGAGCGCATCGAGCATCGGCATCACTGCGGCCGTGTCGCGCATGAGCAGGCCTTCGGTGATCTCCATTTCGAGCGCGCTCGCGGGCAAGCCAGCTTCGGTCAGGCAGCGCGAGATGGTCGGCACCAGTCCCTCGCCAAACTGACGCGGCGACAGGTTCACGGCCACGAAGAACTCCGGCATGCAGGTGGCGCGCCAATGCGCAGCCTGGCGGCACGCCTGTGCCAGCACCCATTCGCCGATGTCGCCGATAAGTCCGGCGTCTTCCGCCACGGGAATGAACTCGGCGGGGGACACCTCGCCCAGTTCGGTGCTGTGCCAGCGCAGCAGCACTTCAGCACCGACGATGTCCATCGATGTGGCGTCGACGATAGGCTGGAAGCGCAACGACAGCTCGCCCGCCGTCAGCGCGCGGCGCAGATGGTATTCCAGCTGGAAGCGCCGCTGCGCCCGCTGCGACAGGCGCGCGGTGTACACGCGATGCTGGTTGCGGCCGTTCTGCTTGGCGTTGTACATGGCGGCATCCGCACAGCGCAGCAGCGTGGCGGCGTCGTTGCCATGCTCCGGGTACAGCGCGATGCCGATCGACGCGCCCAGGTAGTACTCCGTGCCGCTCGTCGAGAACGGCTGCGCGATCGAATGGACGATGCGCTTGGCCAAGCGCTCCGCTTCCCCCAACGAGCGCACATTGTCGAGCAGCACGACGAACTCATCGCCGCCGAGGCGCGCCAGCGTATCGCTCTGGCGTACGCAGGCCGACAGCCGTTGCGCGACGATGCGCAGCAGGTGGTCGCCCGCTTCGTGGCCAGCCGTGTCGTTCACCTTCTTGAAGCCATCCAGATCGAGGAACAGCACGGCGACCTGGCGCGCCTCGTTGGCCTGGCTGGCTGCCTGCTCCATCACCGCCTGCATGCGCTGCGAGAAGTACGCGCGGTTGTACAAGCCGGTGAGCGCATCACGCTGCGCGAGGAAAGTGAGCTGCTGCTGGGCCGCGCGGGCCGGCCCGATATCGTTGAACGAGATCAGCACGGCTGAGGGGGTATCGTCGCCAGGGCGCACGATGGGCAGCACGTTTTCGTGCACCCACACCACATCGCCGTCAACCAGTTCCAGGCCAACAGTCAAGCCCAGCAGCGGCCGTCCGGTGGCCAGCACCACGCGCGTGGGGCGCTCGTTGACCGGGATCTCGCTGCCGTCTTCACGCAACGAGCGCCGCATCAGCGCCAGGTGGCTGGTGCCCACCGGCGACACGCTGCCCGCCCGGAGAATACGCCGCGCGCTCGGGTTGCACGCGAGGATGGTGCCGTCGGCCGCCTGCACGACGATGCCTTCGGTCAGGTTGTCGACGGCCAGGCGATAGCGTTCTTCGCTCTCCCTCAGATCACGCGCGATATGCGCCTTCTGCACGGCCACGCCGATGATGTCGGTAATACCGTCGAGCAACCCCATGGCGTCGCGCGTGGGCGCACGCGGGGAGTCGTAGTAGATGCCCATCGCGCCGATCATCTGCGCGTTGTCGCCGCGGATGGGCGTCGACCAGCACGCGCGCAATCCGAGCGGCGCAACGATGTCGCGGTAGCCATCCCAGAGCGGGTCGGCGTCGATGTCTTCCACCACCACGGTCTTGTTCAGGAACATGGCCGTGCCGCATGAACCGACCGAAGGGCCAATCGCGATCCCAACCAGCACCTGGGAGAGCGTGCAAGGCAGCGACGGTGCCACGGCCTGCGTAACGTGCTCGCCATCACCACTGAGCAGGACCGAGCACATGGCGCCGTCGTCGAGCAGCGCCTCCACCAGCCGGCACACCTCGGCCAGCAGGTCGGGCAACGGCACGTTGCGCGAGCTGAGTTCGAGCACGGTCTTTTCGCAGCGCAGCAATTCCTTGGCGCGTGCGGTTTCGGCAGCCAGTGCACGATAATTGGCTTCGGATTCGCGCAGGGCCTGTTCGGCCTGCTTGCGCTGGGTGATGTCGCGTGCCACCACCTGAATGGCGGTGCGCCAGCCAAGCTGCACCGGCGCGGAAAGCACCTCGACCTCCACCGGCGTGCCATCGCAGCGCAGCAAGGTCTGCTCGACCGGGGGCAAGCCTGCACCGTGCGAGACCATCCACTCCCGACGCTGGCGGGCGAGGTGCATCGAGTTGTCGTGCACGAACTCGTCCAGTTCATGGCCCACGATGTCGCGTGCCGTCTGCGCGCCGAACAGGCGAACGCCCGCCTCGTTGACGAAAACGATGATGTCGTCCGCCACGATGTACAGCGCATCCGGCATTTGCCGGACGAGCGCTTCGTAGCGGTCATCAGCGAGCGGCAGCGGCCTGGGGCTGTCCTGATCGATCACATCCGGTTCAGGACGGTCAGGCCGCTCAGCAGAGGTGGCGTCCATATCTGGGTTCTTTTTCAAGATATCGACCATCGTGTCGGGAAAGTTAAGGCGTTTGGCTGCCTCTCCCCCCTTCAGGGTGGGACAAATGGCCGATATGCGGTCAAGCGGCACGTCAGTTGCGGCACAATGCCCGCACGACGTTCCCGCACAACTGTTCGCACCTTGGCGTTATGCAATCGTTTTCGTCTTCCGTCGGCCACGTGGCCGGCCTGATTTCGCGACGCGCCCTGCTCGCCGAAGGGCTGGCGGAAGCTGCCGTGCAATTTCGCGACGGGCAGATCGCTGCGTGTGACGGGAGCCCGACTCGCGGGATGATCGACTACGGCGACCTGCTCGTCCTGCCCGGCATCGTCGATCTGCACGGCGATGCCTTCGAACGCGCCGTCATGCCGCGCCCCGGTGTGGCCTTTCCCTACGAGACCGCGCTGGCCGACGTTGACGGCCAATTGCTGGCCTGCGGCATCACCACCGAATTCCACGGCGTCACGTATTCCTGGGAGGGCGGCCTGCGTGGCCGCGCCTACGCCGTGCGCATGCTCGACACGCTCGATGCCATGCGCCCGCACCTGGGGGCACAGCATTTGATGCACTTGCGCTTCGAATTGCATCACGCCGATGGCGTTGCCGATGCGCTCGCCTGGATGGATGCCGGTCGCGTGCACTTCCTGTCATTCAACGATCACCTGCCGATGATGCGCGACAAGCTGGGCGACGCGCGCAAGCTCGCACAATACGCCGATCGCGCCGAGTGCGACATCGACACATTCCTGGCCCGTTTGAATGCTGCCGCAGCCAATGCGACGAGGCTCAACGAGGTGACCGGCACGCTCGCCCGGGCGGCGCAGCAACGCGGCATCTGCATGGCTTCACACGATGAACCCGACATCGCCACGCGTAATACCTTCCACGCGCACGGCTGCACAGTCACGGAGTTTCCGTTGACCGAGGATGTCGCGCGGGCAGCGCGCGCGCATGGCGGACATACCGTCTTCGGGGCGCCCAACGTGGTGCGTGGCGGCAGCCACCATGGCGCGCCGAATGCCTCGGCCATGGTGGCGGCGGGCCTGGGTACCGTGCTGGCGTCCGACTATTACTACCCTGCCCTGCTGGCAGCTCCGTTCAAGCTCGCCGAGCGCGGCGTGGTGCCCCTGGCCGAGGCGTGGGCGCTGGTGGCCTCGAACCCGGCCGAAGCCGCGGGCCTGACGGATCGCGGCGTACTCGCGCCTGGGCTGCGCGCCGATGCCATCGTGGTGGATGACCGCCGCCCCGGGCTGCCTCGCGTGGTGGCGGCCGTGGTGGGCGGACGGCTGCGCCATGCCGCGGGCCAATTGCCGCTGATCGGCTGAGCAACGCCATGCAGCAGGCGAGGGCACCCTTATCGTCATCGATACCGACGGCCTGGCGATACGCGCTCTACCTGCTGCCGCCCGAGCCGTGGTACGGGTTGGGCACACGGTGGCTCGGCCGCTGCGCCCGCACCAACACGGCCATCTCCGCAGATCAGCGCGAGGCATTTGTGCGCGAAGCCGGCATCGACCTCGCAACGCTCGACCGCTGGACTGAAGCGCCGCGCCAGTACGGCCTGCACGCGACGTTCAAACCGCCGTTCCGCCTGGCAAGCGACCGTACGGTCGATGAGCTGGACGCCGCGCTGCGCGGTTTTGCACTGCAGCAGCAGGCCTTCACCATCGAGCCGGCCCTGCAGACGCTGCGCGGCTTCCTGGCCTGGCGGCTGCGTCATGGCGATCCTGCCCGCGACACGCTCCACGCATTCGCCGATGCGTGCGTCAGCGAATTCGACGCCTTCCGCGCACCGCCACCGCCCGCAGAACTCGCGCGGCGCCGTCGCGTCGGCCTGTCGGATGCGCAGGAGCTTCATCTGCAGCACTGGGGCTATCCGTATGTGTTCGGTACATTCACGTTCCACATCACGCTGACCGGCCGGCTCGACCATGCCGAGCAGCTCGCGTGCTATCGCGCGCTGGAAGCCACGCGCGTGGTGCTGCCAGCCGCCATGCCCATCGACCACATCGCGTTGTTCTCGCAGGCTGCGCCGGAAGCGCCTTTCAACGTGGTGCGTGTGTATTGGTTTGACGGCAGCACCGAAGACTTCAGCGCTGCACACGGCACGCCTAGCGCTTGAGTTCGACCACGTCGATCACCTGCGTCTGGCCGTGCTGCTCGACCTCCTGGCGCATGACGACGGCCGCTTCCGGGCAATACCAATCGGTGATGTGTGCAACGGTGGGATCGGGCTCGAGCGTTTCATTGCCCAGCCGCAGCACCCCGAGGCGCGCGGTGCGCGTGTAGCGGATCGGCCGGCACTGCAACTGGCCGACCACGGTGTTCATCGGCTGCGGTGGCCCGACCTCCCGCTCCGACACCTCCACCTTGGCGCGCTCGGCCCGCATGCGCCCCACGGAGATCCCCAGCCGCGGCGACACCACATCGAAGTCGAAGCTCGATTCATACGTATCGCCCGGCAGCATCTGGGCTTCGGGCGCCAAGCCGGCGCCGTATAGGAACATGCCTGAGATGGCCGTGCTCACGGTGCCGACCAGATCGGCATGTTCGCTTTGCGCAAACACGCGGCCATTGATGCTGACGATGCGCGTGACCACGCCAGCTTCGTCCACCAGCAGCTGGTGCTCCTGCACCGTCTCGATGGGGCGGCCGCCCAGCGCCACCAAGCCCGATTTGGCGTAGATGTGCAGGCCGATTTCGCAGCCGTCCTGCATGTCGTGACTGACATCGTGCAGCGTGAACTCGACAATCATCGGCGTCTTGCCGTTGCCGTCCAGGCGCACGCGGCTGCCGTCGTGCACCCACGGCGCGGAGCACAGTCCCGCTGCCTGCGCCGGCAACGCCAACGCAATCGCCGCCGCGGCGGCGGCGTTCCATAAAGAAAAACGCCGATGCATCGGGCGATGCATCAGCGTCTTCATGAACCCGATCGGCACGGGCTTACTGCTTGGGCGCGTCCTTCTTGTTGGCGCCCTCGCTGTACGGGTCGAACTTGCCGCCGGCCTTCGCGCCCTGGCTGTACGGATCGAACTTCTCACCGGCCTTGGCGCCCTGGGTGTACGTGTCGTACTTGCCCTTCTCTACATTGGCCGGCTGAGCGCCGGGGTTGAGCGCACTGGCGGTGCTGTCGTTCTTGTTGGCGCCTTGCGAATACGGGTCGAACTTGTCGCCGGCCTTCGCACCTTGCTGGTACGGATCGAACTTGTCGCCGACTTTTGCGCCTTGGCTATAGGGGTCGAACTTCTTCTGGTCAGTCTGCGCGTGGGCCACGGTGCCGACGGCGGCTACGACAGCGACCGCTGCCACGAGGGTAAGACGTTTGTACGGCATCTGAAGCTCCTTTCCTATGGGTCGTTTGGGCTGGTCAAATCAAATGGAGCAGCCTCGTTTTGAACGCATCCCGATGTCGTGCGCAACTTGGACGTTGGCGCCGGCGCCGGGAAACCCCCTCTCCTCGTCGTACGCTATGGCAAGCGCACAGGAAAGTCAACGCAGAGGAACTGCATATTTTTTGGGCAAATTCGGGCGGCAGCCGGGGGCCGTCAGCGATGTTCCGGCAGGCGGATCGCCCGGGGCCCCGCCAACGCGATCATCGCCATGGTGAGCGCCACCACCGACAGCCCCCAGCGCAGGTCGGAGCGATGCGCAATCAACCCGATGATGACCGGACCGATCAGCAAGCCCACGTAGGCAAAGCGCGCTACGGCGGCGATGCCTTCGGCTGCCGGCACGCCAGGCAGACGCGACGCGGTGATGAAGAAGATCGGCACCATGTTGGCGGCGCCCACGCCCATCAACGCAAAGCCTGTCAAGACAGCCATCGGCGCGGGCCACAACAGGGCAAGCAGGATCCCACCCGTTGCCAGCACGCCACTGGCGCCAAGCACACGCATGTTTCCCCAGCGCCCGCGTGCGAAATCGCCGCCAAAACGCGCCAGCGCCATCCCGCCCGAAAACGCGGCGTACCCGGCGCTGGCAATGGCTTCGGGCGATTGCGCGATCTCGCGCATGTATACGGTCGTCCAGTCGTACATCGCGCCTTCGCCTACCAGCCCCAGGAAGGCCAGCACGCCCAGCAGGAACAGTGTGCGCCCCGTGGTCGGATGTGCCGATTCGCCTTCTGCGTGCATGTGATCGGGCAGCATGAACGGGCCGGCACACAGCGCCGCCGCCATGGTGACGAGCGCCATGCCGCCGCAATGCACGGCCGGTGGCACGCCCAGTTCCAGCAGCACGCCGCCCACGGCCGCTCCTGCCATGCCGCCCAGGCTGAACATGCCGTGCAGCGACGAGATGATCGGCTTGTGATGATTGGCCTCGACCGTGGCCGCTTGCGCGTTCATGGCGACATCGAAGCCGGCGTTCGTGATGCCGAACAGCAGCAGTACCGCCAGCAGTGCCGGGTAGGTCGGCATCAGCATGATGAGCGCGGTCATCACGCCAAATGCCACGCCGCCCTGCACGCTTGCGCGCCGCGTGCCGACGCGCGCCGCCCACTGGCCCGCGAACTTCATCGCGACGATGGCGCCCGCGGCCACCATGAACATCGCCAGAGACAGCGATGCCTCGGACAACCCGAAGCGCGCCTTCACGGTAGGAATGTGAATGCCCCACGTCGCAAACGTTGCACCGTTGGCGAAAAAGAGCGCCATCGTCGCCGCGCGGGCCGACAAGGGAAGCCGCCGGGGCGGCACCGCGCCGGCAGATTGAACGTATTCGGAAGAAGACATGAAGGACTACTGAGAAGAACGCGTGGCGCAAGCGCAGGGCGCCACAAAGCCACCATGCTACCGCGCCCGGCTGAGGAGCGTATGGCGCCGCCTCAGCCCCGCAGGTATGCCGCTTGCGTCACCACGCTCGAATCCACCGCATCGGGAGACCTGCCATGCCCCGCGTGATCTGGAAGGGCGCCGTGAGCTTCGGCCTCGTCCATATTCCCGTTGCGCTGTATCCGGCAACCCGCAGCGACGACCTCGACTTCGACTGGCTCGACCGCCGCACCATGGACCGCGTCGGCTACAAGCGCATCAACAAGACCACCGGAAAAGAGGTGCCGCGCGAGCAGATTGTGCGCGGCTATGCCTACGAGAAAGACCGCTACGTGATCCTAACCGACGAGGACATTCGCGCCGCCAACCCTGTCTCGACGCAAACGGTCGATTTGCTGACCTTCGTAGATGCGGCGGAGATTCCGTTCCTCTATCTGGATACCCCGTACTTTCTCGCGCCCGACCGGCGCGGCGAAAAAGTCTATGCGCTGCTGCGAGAGGCATTGACGCGCTCGCAGAAGATCGGTGTTGCCAACGTGGTGCTGCACACCAAGCAGCATCTGGCGGCGTTGATTCCCATGGGGCCCGTGCTTGTGCTGCATACGCTGCGCTGGTCCAACGAGGTGCGCGACTGGTCCGAACTCGATGTACCGGAAGAAGGGGCCAAGGCCGCCAAGCTCACGGCCAAGGAAATCGACATGGCTGAAAAGCTGATCGACGACATGAGCGGCAAGTGGGACCCTGCCGAGTACCACGACACGTTCCGCGACGACATCCTCGGGCTGGTTGATCGCAAGGTGCGCGAAGGCCGCACGGAATCCGTCGAACCGATGGAGACCGAAACCGCTGCACCGCGCAGCGGCAATGTGATCGACCTGACCGACCTGCTGCGCCAGAGCCTCGCCAAGCGGGGCAAGGGCAAAGGCGAGTCAGCCCAAGAAGCTGAAGAAGAACCCGCCCCGCGCAAGCGTGCACCGCGCAAAGCCGCCACGAAGGCGGCGCGCAAGACGGCCACGCGCAAGCGCGCCTAACACGACGGAGCCGACGCCATGCCGCGCCATCTCGCCGACTACCGCCGCAAGCGCGATTTCACGCAGACCCAGGAACCCGCCGGCGCGCGCCGCAAAGCCGACGAACAGCGTGACCATGGCGCCCTGCACTTCGTGATCCAGAAGCACGACGCAACGCGACTGCACTACGACTTCCGGCTGGAACTCGACGGCACGCTCAAGAGCTGGGCCGTCCCCAAGGGCCCGAGCCTGGACCCCGCCGACAAGCGCCTCGCGGTACACGTTGAAGACCATCCGCTGGACTACGCCGATTTCGAAGGCCATATCCCCGAAGGCCAATACGGCGGCGGCGACGTGATTGTGTGGGACCGCGGGACATGGCGCCCGCATGGCGATCCGCGCAAGGCCTACCGCGACGGCAAGCTCAAATTCGACCTCCATGGCGAAAAGCTGCATGGTGCATGGGCGCTGGTGCGCACGCACTTGCACGGCACGGGCAGACATCCGAAAGAACAGTGGTTGCTGATCAAGGAACGGGACGACCAGGTGCGCGCATCCAGCGACTACGACGTGACGGAGGCACTGCCCGCGAGCGTGATTACCGGCGAGAACATCGGCTCCAAACCCCGTGGCAAAGCAAAGGCCAAGTCCAGTGACGGCAAGACTGGGCGCTCCGAACCGGAGCAAGTCCAACCGCCCGCCGGTGCCGTGCCCGCCCCGTTGCCCAGAACGCTGGAGCCCCAACTCGCCACGCTCGTCGATGGTCCGCCCGCCCAAGGCGAATGGGACTACGAAGTCAAGTTCGACGGCTACCGCATCCTTGCACGCATTGACGGCGACACGGTGCGCCTGTTCAGCCGCAACGGCCGCGACTGGACGGGCAAACTGCCCCGTCAGGCGCGCACACTGCAGGCGCTGGGCCTGCGCGAGGCGTGGCTCGACGGCGAAGTCGTGGTGATGGGCGAGCGCGGCGTGCCCGACTTCCAGGCGCTGCAGAACGCCTTTGAAACCGCGCATGCCGAGCACATTGCCTACTACCTGTTCGACATTCCGTTCTGCAACGGTATGGACTTGCGCGGCGTGCCGTTGCGGGAGCGGCGAGCGCTGCTTGAGCGCATTCTCAATGCCGCCCCGGGTGACCTGGACCGCGAAGCGGTGCTCTTCTCAGGGACATTTCACGCGGCACCCGAAGACTTGCTGTCTTCCGCGTGCAGCATGTCGCTCGAAGGGGTGATCGGCAAGCGCGCCGATGCGGCGTACCGGGCCGGCCGCAGCCCTGCCTGGATCAAGCTCAAATGCGGGCAGCGGCAGGAATTCGTGATCGGCGGCTACAGCGCGCCCAAGGGCAGCCGCAGCGGCTTCGGCGCGCTGCTGCTCGGCGTCTATGACGACGCGGGCAAGCTGCGCTATGCGGGCCGTGTCGGCACGGGCTTCAACGAGACGAGTCTGCACGCTTTGCACCACGAGCTGACGGGTCTGACCGTCGACACGCCGCCCTTCGCCAATCCGCCCACCGGCAGCGATGCGCGCGACGTGCAATGGGTGAAGCCCGAACGCGTGGCGGAAATCGCCTTCGCCGAATGGACGCGCGAAGGCATCGTGCGGCAGGCGGTGTTTCAAGGTTTGCGCGACGACAAACCCGCGCGCAACATCGTGCGTGAACAAGCCAAGCCGCCCAGTGCCGCCGCCCGCAAGGAGACCCGCGCCGTGCATGCTACCGAACGCAAGGTGCGCCCCGGTGCCGAACGCATCGCCGATGTGGACGTCACGCATCCGGATCGCGTGATCGAGAAAGCCAGTGGCACCACCAAGGCGGACCTGGCGCGCTATTACGCGGGCGTGGCCGAGTGGATGCTGCCGCATCTGCACAACCGGCCGACATCGCTGGTGCGCGCGCCCGACGGCATCGACGGCGAGCGCTTCTTCCAGAAGCATTCCGCCGCGCTCAAGCTGCAGGGCATCACGCAGCTGGACCCATCGCTCGACCCGGGGCATCCGTCGCTGCTTGCGATCAACTCGGCCGAGGCCCTGGTCGGGGCGGTGCAGATGGGCACGGTGGAATTCCACACGTGGAATGCCCTTGCCGACCGCATCGAACAGCCCGACCGCATCGTCTTCGATATCGACCCAGACCCAGCGCTGCCCTTCGCGCGCGTGATCGAGGCCACGCAGCTCATGCTGGCCATGCTCGATGAACTGGGCCTGAAGGCCTTCCTGAAAACCAGCGGCGGCCACGGCATGCATGTGGTCGTGCCGCTCACGCGCCGTGAGGCTTCCGGCTGGGACACGCTCAAGGCCTTCGCGCAGGCCGTGGTGCAACATATGGCCGCGACGTTCCCCGACCGCTTTGTTGCCAAGATGGGTCCGCAGAACCGCGTGGGGAAAATCTTCATCGACTATCTGCGCAACAACCGCGGGGCGAGCACCGTGGCCGCCTATTCGGTGCGCGCGCGGACGGGGTTGCCGGTGTCGGTGCCGATCCGCCATGACGAACTCGAAGGGCTGCAGTCGTCTGCGCAGTGGACGTTGCGTACGCTGCCGGATCGGCTCGCCAAGCTCAAGGGCGACCCATGGGCCGACTATGCTGGCACGCGCCAATCGGTGACAGCCGACATGCGAAAGCGCGTCGGTGCCAATGACTGAGCCGTCACACCTGCGGGATTCCCAAAGAATTGGGCGGTGAACGCCCCATTGCTTGTCGGCCGAAGTGTGGGGTCGCTGCGTTAACATGCCTGCGTCTGCACTTGGCGCACGCGTGTGCGCCCCACTCTGCCCCCCCGCCGATGGCCCGAATTCGTCCGACCCGTTTGCTCAACCTGTCGCGCAGCGCGCTCGCCTGCGCCTTGCTCCTGACCCTTGGTGCGTCGCCGCTGGCCCATGCCAAGAAGGCCAAGGCTCACGCGGCACCGCGCACCACCGCCGCACAGGCACGCCAGGCGGCGCACAACCCCGCTGGCTTGCCTGCCAACGTGGCGCTGGCCTTTGCGCGCGCGCATATCCCGCTGGATGCGGTGAGCGTGTTCGTGATCCGCACCGGCACCGCCACGCCCATCCTGCAATGGAACGCCGACACCGGAATGAACCCGGCGTCGACCATGAAACTGCTGACGACCTTCGCGGGGCTGGACCTGCTCGGCCCGGATTTTCGCTGGAAGACAACGGCCTATGCCGACAGCGCTCCCGTCAACGGCACGCTCAACGGCAACCTGTACCTGCGTGGCCAGGGCGATCCAAAGCTGATTCCCGAAGAACTCGTCAAGCTGGTGAGCGACGTGCGTCGCGCAGGCGTGGATGAACTGGCCGGCAACATCGTGCTGGATCGCACCTACTTCGAGGGCGGCCTGTCGGAAGCTCCGCCGCTGGACGGTGACAGCGCGCGTGCCTACAACGTCGCGCCCGATGCGCTGCTGTATTCCTTCAAGACGCTCACGTTCACGCTCTCGCCGGATGCCGGCAACGGCGCGGTCAACATCGATGTATCGCCGCCGCTGGCGCAGTTGCAGATCGACAACCAATTGCGCACCACGCGCGGAGGCTGCGGCGATTGGCAGACCGCCTCCGGCGCCAACATCTCCACGCAGACCGACGGCCATGTCATAGCCAGCTTCGGCGGCCGCTATGCCGCGGCGTGCGGCGAACGCGTCTTCAATATCGCCGCGCTCACGCATGCCGACTTCATCTGGGGTGGCTTCCTGGCGCTATGGCAACAGGCCGGTGGCACGACGCGTTTCACGCCGGGCTTGCGCGAAGGCAAGGTACCGCGTCAGGCTGTTCTTCTGGCCACGCACTACGGCCCGCCGCTGTCGGAAGTCGTGCACGACATCGACAAATATTCGAACAACGTGATGGCGCGCCAGCTCTTCCTCACCATCGGCGCGGAAATCGGGCGCAAGCCCGCATCGGTGCGGCAATCGACCGAGGTCATCAACCGATGGCTCGCCAAACAGAACCTGACGATGCCGGAGTTGGTGCTGGAGAATGGCTCGGGCCTGTCGCGGATCGAGCGCATCAGCGCGCGCAACATGGGGCGCCTGCTGCAGCAAGCTGATGCCAATCCGAACGGCGGCGTGCTGCGCGATGCGCTGCCTGTCGTCGGCGTGGACGGCACCATGCGTAATCGCCTGACACGGGCCGGGGTGGCCGGCAATGCCGAGATCAAGACCGGCACACTCAACGGCGTGCGCGCCATCGCCGGGTATGTGGAAGGCGAAGACGGCCAGCGCTTCGTGGTGGTCAGCATGATCAACCACCCGAACGCCAGCGGCGGCCAAGCCGCGCACGATGCACTGCTGCAATGGATCTACCAGGGCGCGCCGCGATGAGTTCACGCAAGTCACTGCTGGGCATCACCGGCACGTCGGGCAGCGGCAAGACCACGCTCGTCGAGCAACTCATCGCCCGTTTCGTGCACGACGGGCGCCGCGTGGCAGCCATCAAGCACACGCATCACGGCTTTGATCTCGATTCGCCCGGCAAGGATTCGCACCGCATGCGCGAAGCCGGCAGTGCCGAAGTCGTGCTTGTGGGCGGTGAACGACTTGTGCTGATGCGCGAATACGCCAACGCGCTGGAGCCCGAACTGGACGACGTGCTGGCGCTGCTCTCGCCCGCCACCGACCTCGTCATCGTTGAAGGCTACAAGCGCAGCACGTTTCCGAAGATTGAAGTCTTCCGCCCTTCGCTCGGCCGCCAGCCGCTTTGGCCGGAAATTGGCGGCGTAGTGGCGGTGGCCACCGATTCGCCTGCCGCCGTGCGACCACCCGAAGGCGTGGCCGTGCTGGATCTGAACGACGTCGATGCGGTGTACCGGTTTGCCATACAGCAACTGGCCAACGCCTCCATATGAAGCACTTTTAACATCCGGGCAAGGCAGCTTGGCTATGATGGGGCAATTGCGTTTTTCGCCAGCCCCCTCCTAACAACAAGCTTTCCCGTCGATCGGCCGCGCTGCTTGGCGCGGCATTTTTTTGCCCGGCGCTGCCAGTCGCTCAGCGCGATTCTGTCGCCCCGAATGCGCCCTTGGGCGCGGCGCGCAGGTGCGCCAGTTCGTGCGCGTTGACCCTGCAACTCGGTGCGCGCCGTCCAACATACGCTATCGCCTGGCAGTGACCTTGCCACCGGCTAACGCCAAGTCGACGCCATCGCTACAAACAAAAACGCCCGCTTCGCGCGGGCGTTGTGGCTTGGTGAGGCTCGATCAGTGCGTCACACCGTCCGCCAGCAGCCGTTGCAGCACGTTGCTGGAGATCAGGCGATGCCCGCCCGTGGTGGGGTGCACCCCGTCGGCGAACAGGTAGGACGTGTCTGCACCTGCGGTCACCAACGTGTTGGCGGAGCAGAACAGCGAGCTGCCGCCAGCACCCGGGACGAGCGTGTTGATCTTGGTCGCATCGCAAGCCGGCACACTGGTATTGCTGAAACCGAACGTCGCACCGTTCTGAATCACGGCCGTCAATTGCGAATTGAAGTCGATCACACGGGCACCGGTACCGGCAAGCCCAGCCTGCAGCGTGGTGTTGAACGCGCCCACCAGCGCATGCAGCAATGCCTGGCCTGCCGCACCGCCCGCCACGCCCTGCGGCGTCAGGCTGCTGTCGGGCAGGTTGAACACGTAGAGCTGCGTCGCGTTCTTGCTGATCATGTCCTTGACGTAACCGACCAGATCAGTCGCCGCCTGCTGAACTTGAGCGGTGGCGATGGCAGGCGTCACACCCGAGTTGGGTGTCGCCACGGCGGCTGCCCAATAGAAGATGTCGTTGTTGCCGCCAAAGACGAACACCACGTCGTTGTTGCCGTTGAACGTGTTGTTGCTGGCCGAGTAGAAGTTGGCGAGCTGCTGCTTGACCGGATACGTGAGCGCCCCGGCGCCACCGTTGTGGCCGATACCGTTCGGGTCGGTCACGCGCGAACCGCCTTGCGCGTAGTCGAAGCAACCAGGTTTCGGGCAGTTCTGCACCGAGTTGGCATAACCCATCACGGCCGGCGTAAGGGCCACACCGAGTTGCGCCGCCACCGTTTCCGCCCAGACCGGGCCAGGGTTGGTGGTGAACTTGCCGCCGCCCACGGCAGCCGCTGCCGGCGTGTAGGTGCCGGCATCGCTCAGGCTGTCGCCGAACACCACCATGCGCTGCACTTTGGCGACGTTGGGGTTGCCGCTCTGATCGCTTTCGCCGCCGCAAGCGGCCAGGCCCAAGGCCAGGGTCGCCGATGCGACGACGCCCATCCATTGACGCAACTTCATGATGTCTGTCTCCCGTGTGGAATTTTTATGGTCAGTGGTGCCGCGGTGCGTAACCTCGCCGTGCGCGTTTGAAGCACGCGGAACGACACAACGCCCAAGTGTAGCGAGGTTGCCGGGCACACGGCGAACGCGCGGCCCGTAAGAATTAGAGGTCCGTCTCGAACGCGGCGGCCGCGCGACGCAGGCGGTCGTTGACAGCCGCCCAGGCGGGCGTATCGGCTAGGGTTTCCACCCAGATGGCGTCATAACCGCCGCGGTCGAGTTCGCGCAACAGCGCGTAGAGCGCGTTGGCATAGGCGGCGGGCGTGGCGGGGGCGACGCGCTGGTCGCAGCCGTCACGCAGTGCCACGGGGGCACCGAGCCACACGATGCGTTTGTCTGCAGGCAGTGCAGCCAGGCGTGCAGGCACATCGGCGGCCGACAGCAGATACAACGGCGTGCGCGGCGCGTAATGCGCCTTCAGCGTGCCCGAAGCGCGCGGCGCAGCGGCATCGGGAGCCGCCGGCAGTTCGCCGGTCACGCGCTCGATGTCCTCAGGCGTGATAGCGCCCGGGCGCAGCAGCACGGGGCCAATGCCCTGATCCAGCCGCGAGAGATCGATGATGGTCGATTCGATGCCCACGTCCACGCCGTCACCTTCGAGCACGAAGACGGCATCACCGAATTCGTCCCGCACGTGCTGCGCGGTGGTCGGGCTGACCTGGCCGAACTTGTTGGCCGACGGCGCCGCAATGCCGCCGCGTCCGCGCTTGAAGCGCGAGAGCAACGCCTGCGCCACCGGGTGCGACGGGCAACGCAGCCCGATGCTGTCCTGCCCGCCTGCCACGGCGGCCGGAATGTGCGGCGCACGTTTCAGGATCAGCGTCAGCGGCCCTGGCCAGAAGGCTTCGATGAGTTGCAGTGCGATGCCGGGCACATCGTCGGCCCAATAGGAAATATCGGCGCCATCCACCACGTGCACGATCACGGGGTGATTGGAGGGCCGGCCCTTGGCCGCGTAGATCTTGGCGATGGCCTGCGGGTTTTCGGCATCGGCGCCCAGCCCATACACGGTCTCGGTCGGAAAGGCGACCAGCTCGCCTGCCTCCAGCCTGCGCGCGGCCTCATCGAGGCGCTCAGCGGAAGGCATGTTGTAGGGCGATGTGGTCCGATACGGCATGGGCGGCTTGTCTTTAGTCCGACTGCAGGCCGAGCACTTGTGCGGCGTGGCGGAACGCTTCGTCCACCACTTCAGCAGAAGTGCCCACGCAGTTCACGTGGCCCATCTTGCGGCCCGGCCGCGCATCGGCCTTGCCATACAGGTGGACCTTCGCACCGCTGTGGCCCATCACTTCGTGCCACGCGGGCGTACGTTCCAGGCCGTATTCAAACCACACGTCGCCCAGCACATTCAGCATGCGCCCCGGCGAGTGCTGCCGCGTGCTGCCTAGCGGCAGGCGGGCCATGGCGCGCACCTGTTGCTCGAACTGGCTCGTCTCGCACACATCCATGGTGATATGACCGGAGTTGTGCGGGCGCGGCGCCATTTCGTTGGCGACCAGCGAGCCGTCCTGCAGCACGAAGAACTCGATGCACAGCACGCCGACGTAGCCCATCTCTTCGGCGATCATCGCGGCGGCGGCGCGGGTGCGCGTGGCAATGTCGTCCGACACGCTGCGCGACGGCATGATCGTTGAGAACAGGATGCCGTCACGGTGCACGTTCTCGGCCAGCGGCCAGGTGGCCGTGCTGCCATCGGCACCGCGCGCGGCCAGCACAGACACCTCGTAGGCCAGCGGCAGCATCTTCTCCAGCACGCACGGCACGTGCTGCATGGCGCCCCAGGCGGCGCGCAACTCTTCAATCGTCGAGACACGCGCCTGGCCCTTTCCGTCGTACCCCATGCGGGCAATCTTCAGGATGCCGGGCAGCAGGTCGGCGGGCAGTTGTTCGATGTCGGCTTCATGCTCGATCACCCAGCTCGGTGCGGGGTGGATGCCCGTGCGTGCGGCGCACAGCGCGAAGAATTTTTTCTCGGCGATGCGGTTCTGCGCGATCGAGACGCAGTTGGCACGCGGCGCCACGAACGCGCCGAGTTGCTCCAGACGATCGAGCGCCTGCGCCGGCACGTTCTCGAATTCGGTGGTGACGGCCGGGCACAGTGCAGCCATCTCAGCCAATGCGGCTTCGTCGGTATAGCCGGCGCACAGATGGCGCTCAGCGATGGTGCCGGCCGGGCTGTTCGGATCCGGATCAAGCACACAGACCTTATAGCCCATGGCCTGCGCGGCGTGCGTGAACATGCGGCCGAGCTGGCCGCCGCCGAGCATGCCAAGCCAGGCATCGGGCAGGATCGCGTTGGGAACGTTCAGCGCGCGGGATTCCGCGGTGTGGGCTTGCGCCAGGCGCGGGTTCAGGTCGTCGGCCATGAATCGGGTCGTAGGTTACTTAGGCGCCGTGCACAGGGAGCGTCATGCCGCGTGCGACTTCGGTCTGCTGGGCGCGGAAGGCTTCGAGCTTGTCGGCGAGCGCCGAATCGGTGGTGGCGATGGTGGCGATGGCGGCCAGCGCTGCGTTGGCGGCACCGGCTTCGCCAATGGCGAACGTCGACACCGGAATGCCCTTGGGCATCTGCACGATGGAGAGCAGCGAGTCTTCGCCGCGCAGGTACTTGGACGGCACCGGCACGCCGAACACCGGCACGATCGTCTTCGCGGCGATCATGCCTGGCAGGTGCGCCGCCCCGCCCGCGCCAGCGATGATGGCGCGCAAACCGCGGCCGCGTGCGGCTTCAGCGTAGCGAAACATGTCGTCCGGCATGCGGTGCGCCGAGACGACCTGCGCCTCGAACGGAATCCCGAACTGCGTGAGCATGTCGACGGCGTGGCGCATCACCTCCCAGTCGGAGCTGGAGCCCATCACCACGCCAACGAGCGGAGCGGATTGCTGTGCGGTCATTGTCATCGCTCCGGTTTAACGCAGGGATTCACCGGTCAGGCGGGTCAGCGCTTCGCGGTATTTGTCAGCGGTTTTTTCGATGACGTCGGCAGGAAGCTGCGGCGCCGGCGCGGTCTTCGACCACGGCTTGCCGTCGATGCGCACGGCTTCCAGCCAGTCGCGCACGAACTGCTTGTCGAACGACGGCGGGTTGGTGCCGACCTGGTACGAATCGGCGGGCCAGAAGCGCGACGAATCTGCGGTGAGCGCTTCATCCATCAGCGTGAGCGTGCCGTTCTCATCCAGACCGAATTCGAACTTGGTGTCGGCGATGATGATGCCGCGCGTGGCGGCAAAGTCGGAGGCTTCCTTGTACAGGCGGATGCTCACGTCGCGGATCTGCGCGGCGAGGTCCGGGCCAATGCGGCGCTCGACTTCATCGAACGAGATGTTCTCGTCGTGCTCGCCCATCTCGGCCTTGGCGGCGGGGGTGAAGATCGGCTCGGGCAGCTTCTGCGCGTTCTGCAGGCCGGGGGCCAGATGCACACCGCACACGGCGCCGGTGGCCTGGTAATCCTTCCAGCCGCTGCCGGCCAGGTAACCGCGCACCACGGCTTCCACCAGGATCGGCTTCAGACGCTTGACCACAATGGCGCGGCCGCGCACCTGGTCGACTTCGTCCGGGGCCACCACGGTTTCCGGGGCGATGCCCGTCTCGTGCGTCGGCACGATGTGGCGCAGCTTGTTGAACCAGAAATCCGACATCTGCGCGAGCACACGGCCCTTGTCCGGAATCGGCTGGCCGAGAATCACGTCAAACGCCGACAGGCGGTCGGTGGTGACCATCAGCAGCTTGTCGTCGCCGACAGCGTAGTTCTCGCGCACCTTGCCACGGCCGAGCAACGGCAGGCTGGTGATCGACGATTCGTAAAGGGCGGAGGATGCAGGGGTGGCGGACACGGCGGAACCCGGGAGGAGATAAGAAAACGTGGAAGGCCAGCATTATACGTGGCCCATGGGTGGCCCATAAGATGGCCCATGCAATGCAAAACGGCTGGCGCAGTGCCAGCCGTTTGCTAGATGTGACGCAAAATGCTTATTGCACCACTTGCGCCAGATCGCCGCTTTGGTACTTCTGCGCCATCACGGACAGGCTAATGGGCTTGATCTTGCCGGCCTGACCTTCGCAGCCGAACTGGATATAGCGCGCCTTGCAGATTTGCTTGGCGGCTTCGCGCGCCGGCTTGAGCCATTCGCGGGCGTCGAACTTGTCCGGGTTTTCGGCCAGGAACTTGCGCACCGCGCCCGTCATTGCCAAGCGGATGTCGGTGTCGATGTTGATCTTGCGCACGCCGTACTTGATGGCTTCCTGGATTTCCTCGACGGGCACGCCGTAGGTTTCCTTCATCTTGCCGCCGTACTGGTTGATGATGGCCAGCAGTTCTTGCGGCACGCTCGACGAGCCGTGCATCACCAGATGGGTGTTCGGGATACGCGCGTGGATTTCCTTCACGCGGCTGATGGCCAGGATGTCGCCCGTGGGCTTGCGCGTGAACTTGTAGGCGCCGTGGCTGGTGCCGATGGCGATGGCCAGGGCGTCCAGCTGGGTCGCCTTGACGAACTGGGCAGCCTCTTCCGGGTCGGTCAGCAGCGACGAGTGGTCAAGCTTGCCTTCCGCGCCGTGGCCATCTTCCTCGCCGGCCATGCCGGTTTCCAGGGAGCCCAGGCAGCCGAGTTCGCCTTCAACCGTCACGCCGACCTTGTGGGCCATCTCGACCACGCGGCGCGTCACGTCGACGTTGTAGTCGAAATCGGCGGGCGTCTTGCCGTCTTCGCGCAGCGAGCCGTCCATCATCACCGAGCCGAAGCCCAGGTCGATGGCGCCCTGGCAGATGGCCGGGCTTTGGCCGTGATCCTGGTGCATGACCAGCGGGATCTCCGGATAAGCCTCGACAGCGGCCTGGATCAGGTGCTTGATGAACGATTCGCCGGCGTATTTGCGGGCGCCTGCGCTGGCTTGCAGGATGACGGGTGCGCCGGCTTCCTTGGCGGCTTCCATCACGGCCTGGACTTGTTCCAGGTTGTTCACGTTGAATGCCGGCAGGCCGTAGCCGTTTTCAGCGGCGTGGTCCAGCAGTTGGCGCATCGAGACGAGTGGCATGGTTTTCTCCTATGGATCGATCTGTATTCGGTCTCAGGAACGCGTGGGCATCTGAAATACGTAGCAAACGGCGTTCCGTCGTGGGCGTCAGTGCATGCCGACGCGAACAATCTTGAGCGTATTGGTGCCGCCGGCCTGGCCCATCGGCTCGCCGACGGTGAGGACGATGAAGTCGCCACGCTGCACGACGCCGCGCGCGACCAGCAGTTCTTCGGCCTGGTGCAGGGCTTCGTCGCGGTCGGTGCTGTTGGCCAGCGGGAGCGACTGCACGTTGCGGTACAGGGCCATCTTGCGTTGCGAGGCCACGTTGGGCGTCATCGCATAAATGGGGATGTTGATGCCGTGGCGGCTCATCCAGAGCGCCGTCGCGCCGGAATCGGTGAGCGCGGCAATCGCCTTGACCTGCAGGTGGTGCGCCGTGAACAGTGCGCCCATGGCAATCGACTGGTCGATACGGCTGAAGGTCTGGTCGAGGAAGTCTGCATCCAGATGCACGGTTTGCGACTTCTCGGCTTCGACGCAGATGGCAGCCATGGCTTCGATGGTCTCGACGGGGTAGCGGCCGGCGGCGGTTTCCGCCGACAGCATCACGGCATCGGTACCGTCGAGCACGGCGTTGGCGACGTCCGACACCTCGGCGCGCGTCGGCACCGGGTTGACGATCATCGATTCCATCATCTGCGTGGCGGTGATGGCCAGCTTATTGTTTTCGCGGGCCAGCTTGATCATGCGCTTCTGCAGCGCCGGCACGGCCGCGTTGCCCACTTCCACGGCCAGGTCGCCACGCGCGACCATGATGCCGTCGGAGGCGGCCAGGATCTCTTCGAGCACGCCCGGACGGATGGCCTCGGCACGCTCGATCTTGGCGATCATGCGGGTCTTGTGGTTATGCGGCGCACCGGCCACGGCAGCCAGTTGGCGGGCCATCTCCATGTCGGTCGCGTTCTTGGGGAAGCTGACCGCGACGTAATCGGCGCCGAGGGCCATCGCGGTCTTGATGTCTTCCATGTCCTTGGCCGTCAGCGCCGGCGCCGACAACCCGCCGCCCTGGCGGTTGATGCCCTTGTTGTTGGAGAGATCGCCGCCGATCTTGACGATGGTCTCGATCTCTTCACCCACCACGCGCTCGACCTGCAGCACGATCAGGCCGTCGTTGAGCAGCAGCAAATCACCGGGGCCAACGTCGCGCGGCAGTTCCTTGTAGTCGAGACCGACGCGCTCCTGGTTGCCCAGCTCGCAGCGGGCATCCAGTGTGAAGCGATCACCCGGCTCGAGCGTGATCTTGCCGTTCTCGAACTTGCCGACCCGGATCTTCGGGCCCTGCAGGTCGGCCATGATGGCCACCTCGCGGCCGACCGAACGCGCCACTTCGCGCACCAGCTGCGCGCGATCGATGTGGTCTTGCGCCGCGCCGTGCGAGAAGTTCAGCCGCACCACGTCGACCCCCGCAGCGATCATGCGGGTCAGGACTTCCTGCGTGCTGGACGCGGGGCCGAGCGTTGCGACGATCTTGGTAGCGCGGGTCATGGGCGGCGGTGTCTCGTTGTTGTGGTGGGAATGTTGACGGCGTTTGCGTCAGGCCACAGCGGCCTGGTTCTGCGCGCGTTGTTCCAGGATTTCGACGGCCGGCAGCGTCTTGCCTTCCAGGAATTCCAGGAACGCACCGCCGCCAGTGGAGATATAGCCCACCTTGTCGGCGATGTTGTACTTGGCGATGGCAGCCAGCGTGTCGCCGCCGCCCGCAATCGAGAAACCCGACGAGGCAGCAATCGCCTCGGCCAGCACCTTGGTGCCATTGCCGAACTGGTCGAATTCGAACACGCCGACCGGACCGTTCCAGACGATGGTGCCGGCACTCTTCAGTTGTTCGGCCAGTTGCGCAGCCGTCTTCGGGCCGATGTCGAGGATCATGTCGTCGTCGGCCACATCGGCCACGTCCTTGACGGTAGCGACCGCGGTGGCGCTGAATTCCTTGGCGCACACCACGTCGACGGGGATGGGCACCGACGCCCCGCGCGCCGCCAGCATCTCGATGATGGCCTTGGCATCGCCCACGAGGTCGGCTTCCGCCAGCGATTTGCCGATCTTCAGGCCGGCAGCCAGCATGAACGTGTTGGCAATGCCGCCGCCGACGATCAGGTTGTCCACCTTGTCAGCCAGCGACTTCAGGATGGTCAGCTTGGTCGACACCTTCGAGCCGGCCACAATGGCCACCAGCGGACGTGCCGGCTGGCCCAGCGCCTTGCCCAGCGCATCCAGCTCGGCGGCCAGCAGCGGGCCGGCGCAAGCGACGGGGGCAAATTTGGCAATGCCGTGCGTGGTGGCTTCCGCGCGGTGGGCGGTGCCGAAGGCGTCGTTGACATAGACGTCGCACAGCTTGGCCATCTTCTGGGCCAGTTCGTCGCTGTTCTTCTTCTCGCCCTTGTTCACGCGGCAGTTTTCCAGCAGCACGACCTGCCCGGGCGCCACATCCACTCCATCAACCCAGTTCTGGACGAGTTTCACGTCACGGCCCAGCAGTTCGGACAGGCGCTTGGCAACCGGCGCGAGCGAGTCTTCCGGCTTGAATTCGCCCTCGGTGGGGCGGCCCAGGTGGGAGGTCACCATGACGGCGGCACCGGCGTCCAGCGCGGCCTTGATGGCCGGCACGGAAGCGCGGATGCGCGTGTCTTCGGTGATGTTGCCGGCATCGTCTTGCGGCACGTTGAGGTCGGCGCGGATGAACACGCGCTTACCGGCAAGCTTTCCTTCGGAGATGAGATCGGACAGACGCAGGACGTGAGGCATGGCAGCTTCGGAAGAAATCGCGGAAAGCGGCGATTTTACCCGATGCGCCTGGTCAAAACGTGCGTTTCTCGGCGGAGTCCTCCGGCCTCGGTCGTCTTGCCGAGGCCGATTGGCGGGGACTATGCCGGCACCAGCGTACGACGCCGCAGGCGCATCCAGCTTTCGGCCGAATACACGGCAAGACCCGCCCAGATCAGCACATAGCCCGCCACCTTGGGCCCCGCAAATGGCTCGTTGTAGAGCCATACGCCCAGCAGCAGTTGCAGCGTTGGGCTCACGTATTGCAGCAAACCCAGCAGCGACAGCGGAATCCGCCGCGCGCCGGCGCCAAACAGCAGCAGCGGCAGCGCCGTCAGCGGGCCGGCCAGCGCCAGCAGCCACTGCGTGCCCGGCGACGCGGCCAGGAAGGCGTTCTGATGCTGCGAAGCCAGCCAGCCGAGATAGGCCAGCGCCAGCGGGAACAGCAGCAACGTCTCCAGCGTCAGCCCTTCCAGCGCGCCCAGCGGCGAGGTCTTGCGCAGCAGGCCGTAGAGCCCGAATGAGAACGCCAGCGCCAGGGCAATCCACGGCAGCGTGCCGGCCTGCCAGGTCAGCCACGCCACGCCGGCTGCCGCCAGCGCCACCGACACCCACTGCACCGGCCGCAGCCGCTCGCCCAGCACCAGCGCGGCGAGCATCACCACCACGAGCGGGTTAATGAAATAGCCCAGGCTGGCTTCGAGCACATGGTCGTGGTTGACGGCCCAGATGTAGGTCAGCCAGTTGGCGGCCAACAGGCTGGTGCTGGCGGCATAGCGCCCCACCACCCGCGGTTGCTTGCGCAGCGCCCACAACCAGGCGCCGTGCCGCTTCACGAGCAGGATCACCACCATCACCGCCAATGACCAGATCACCCGGTGCGAGAGAATCTCGATCGGCGACACCGCCTTGAGCAGCTTGAAGTACAGCGGAAAGAGGCCCCACATGGTGTAGGCCAGAAACGCGAAGATCACGCCGTTGCGGTTGGAACCCGACATGTTCATCCCCAGAGACGCAGCACGGTAAAAACGCCCATGCCGACGAAGATCATGCCGAGCATGCGCCGCGTGGCAACGTAAAACGCGGTGGCAGCAATACCGGCCATCAGGCGCGGGTTGGTCCAGCTTGCATCGAAGTGGCCCTGGTTCCAGAGCAGATCGGGCAAGACGATGGCGACGAGTGCGGCAGCCGGCGCGAAGCGCAACGCGTGCTGTACGCGGGTGGGCAGCGTCATGCGATCGCCCACGATCAGGAACAACGAGCGCGTGACGATCGTCACCACCGTCATGCCGGCAATGACCAGCCAGATTTGGAGCGCGCTCATGCATCGTCCTCGTCAGTTGCAGGCTGGGAGGCGCGGCGGCGCTGCCACTGCAAACGCGCCGCAGCTTCGTCTGCAGCCAGGCCGGCGGCCATCGCGCCAGTGACGGCAAGCACGAGGCTCAATCGATACGGCAGCTTGAAGGCAACCAGCGCCAGCACCGCCGCCACTGCCACCGCCATGAGCGTGGCCCGGCTACGAATGGTCGACACCATGACAGGAATCAGCGCAAGCGTCCCGGCCAGCGCCAAGCCCCACGCATCAGGAAACAGGCTCGCCGCGACGATGCCCAGGATGGACGACACCTGCCAGCCAACGAAGCTCAGCAGGACCATGCCCCAGTAGTAGCCTTCCTTGCCCGCCTGCGGGGCCGCCGAAGGGTACTGCTGGGTAAACAGCACGAACGGCAGATCGCCGTTGAACACGCCCAGGACCACGCGGCGCATGAACGGCAGGTGCCCAAAATGCTGCATCAGCCCGGCGCTGAAGATGATGAAGCGCACATTCACGATGAACGCCGTCAGCAGCACCGTCCAGATCGGCAAGCCCGCTGCCAGCAGCGGCAGCACCGCCAGCTGCGACGATCCCGCATACACAAAGATCGTCATGCCGATGGCCTGCGGGATGGTCAGCACCGATTTGCTCATCGCCACGCCGGTCACCAAGCCCCAGGCCAGCACCGGCGGCATCGACGGCATGTAGGCACGCACGCCGGCAAAGAAACCCGCACGTTCGGCCGGATCGATCGCCTCCCAGCGACGCTGCAATGCCGCCGCCCAGCGGACTAGCGCCATGGCGCCCCCAAAAGTGGCGAATAAGCTTCTATTTGATGAGCCGGGCAAGGGCAGCCGGCAGCGCGGGCGCGCAGGAACGTCGGGGGCGACATGGGTGGCTCGTAGGAAACGGACGATTATACTTTTGATGTTAAGCGTTCGCTTAACGGCCATGCGCCCCGGCCCCAGCGATTGCGTGATTCATGCCGGGCGCCACGCACTGCAACAATCGGCGTTGGCGCGCCTGCGCCCACCCCTTACAATTTCACTTTTGTCGGTTTTTGAACCTGCAGCCCATATCAGGGCGCGGCTGACCCGTTCAGACCGCGCCGGCACTCCTCACTGACCATGACCACGCAAACCGCAACCTCGATCGAAATCGGCGCAGACGACCTGCCGCTGCATTGCCCGACCGCCAAAACGCCGGCCTGGAACTATCACCCGCGCGTGTTCCTCGACATCGCCGACACCGGCGAAGCCAAGTGCCCGTACTGCGGCACCGTCTACAAGCTGGCTCCCGGCGTTGAACTGAAGGGCCACCATTGAGCCCGATTCACCTGCAGTACCCCGGTCGCCGCACTCGCTTGGCGATTCGATGATGCGCAAGATCCTCGTCGTCGCCCCCAACTGGATCGGTGATGCGCTGATGGCGCAACCGCTGTTCGCGCAGCTCAAGGCGCGGCACCCGCGCGCGCAAATCCACGCGATCGCCCCGAAATGGGTGGCGCCCGTGCTCGCGCGCATGCCGGAAATCGCGCGCGTGCTGCCGACGGATCTCGCCCACGGCAAGCTGCAGCTCGGCAGCCGCACGATGTTTGCGCAACAGATCAAGGGCGAAACCTTTGACGCAGCCTATGTGCTGCCGAACTCGTTCAAGAGCGCGCTGATCCCGTGGCTGGCCGGCATTCCGCTGCGCATCGGCTACAAGGGCGAGTCGCGCCTGGGCGTGCTGAACGTGCGCTACCCGAATCCGCCCAAGAACGCGCGTCCGCCGATGGTGCAGCACTACGCGACGCTGGCGTTCAAGCCCCACGCCAAGCTGCCCGACACCCTACCCGATCCGAAGCTGGACGTTGATGTGCAGCGCGTGGCCGCCACATCGGCCAAGTTCGGCATTCCGGGCAATGCGCGGCTGATAGCCTTCTGCCCAGGGGCAGAATATGGCCCAGCAAAGCGCTGGCCTGCCGAGCACTTCGCAGAGCTGGCCCAGATGCTGCGCCGCTCGTTCCCGTACGCGCAGATCGTTGCGCTCGGTTCAGGCAAGGATCGCGACATGGCCAACGCCATCGTCGAGCGCGCACCGTTCGTGCGCAACCTGTGCGGCGAGACCTCGCTGGACGAGGCGATCGAACTGCTCGCCCGCGCCGAGGCCGCCATCTGCAACGACTCCGGCCTGATGCACGTGACGGCTGCCCTGGGACGCCCGCAGGTGGCCGTATTCGGCTCCAGCGACCCCCGCCACACGCCGCCGCTGTCGCCCGCTGCGAGTATCATGTGGCTCCATCTGGAGTGCAGCCCGTGCTTTGCGCGCGAATGCCCGCTGGGCCACTTGCGCTGCCTGCGCGACATCGGCCCCGAGATGGTGTTTCATGAATTGCGCCGGCTGCTGCAGCCGCAGTAATACGCTCTCCTTAACGTCCACCGCCATGCCACGATTTGCCCGCCTGTTCGAAGCCGCCGAGGACATCCTCGAAGCCTATCGCGATGCGCTCAAGCGCCGCGATGCCGATGGCGCGCTCAAGCTGTGGCTCGACGAGGATTCGGTGAGCTTCATCCTGCCCGACGGCCAGCGCCTGCACGGCCACGAGCAGCTGCGCGGCTGCCTCGATGCGCTGGTCGAGAAGAATCCGGTCTGGATCGAATGCCTCTCGCAACAGGTGCATTCGTCGCTGGGGGTGTCGATCTTCGAAGCCACGGAAGCGCTGCGCTTTTCGGCCACCGCCACCGAGGCCGATCTGTACGTCCACACGACCTACGTGCTGATGCAGAACCACGAAGGCTGGCGCATCGCCCATGTGCATTCCAGCCAGGCCGCCGAGGAACGCGTGGCTGCCTCCATCGCCAGCGTCACGCACTCTCTGCACTAAGCTGCTGCGCTGGGCGTGGCCGCCGTCTCTTTCGATGACCGATCCGTCTCGCCACGCCACCTCCCTTGAACTCAATCTGAACGCCCTGCTTGCAGGGCCGTTCGAGCCACACGCGTTCCGTTCGCCGTGGTGGCTGATCGGCGGCAATGCGCAGACGATCGTGCCCGCGCGCCTGTGGCGCTTTCCGCGGATTGCGTATCGGCGCGAACGTTGGGACACACCCGACCACGACTTCATCGACCTGGACTGGACCACGCACGAGACCGACGCGCACGCGCCGCTCGTCGTTATGTTCCACGGTCTGGAGAGTGATTCGCGCAGCCACTACGCGCGGCTGCTGATGGACGCGTTGCGCGGCCGCCGCTGGCTGGGCGTCATTCCGCACTTTCGCGGGTGCTCGGGCGAGATGAACCTCGCGCCGCGCATGTACCACTGCGGCGACGGCGCCGAGATCGCGTGGATCCTCGAACGCCTGTATCGGACGGTTTGCCATCCGCAGGGCCGCAAGCTCCTTGTCGTCGGCATCTCGCTGGGCGGCAACGCGCTGCTGCGCTACCTGGGCGAACAGGGCGCCGATGCCCGCTACGTGACGGCGGCTGCGACGGTCTCCGCACCGCTGGACATGCGGGCCGGCGGCGCAGCTCTGTCCAAGGGCTTCAACATGGTCTACACGCGCATGTTCCTGCGCACGCTCAAAGCCAAGGCCAATGCAAAGCTCGATCAACATCCTGGCCTGTACGACCGCGACGCCATGATGGCAACGCGCACGCTGGGGCAGTTCGACAACCTCGTCACCGCGCCGCTGCACGGTTTTCGCGACGTGCTCGATTACTGGACGCGCGCCTCATCCAAGCCCGTGCTTAGGGAAGTGCGTGTGCCGGCGCTGGTGCTGAACGCGCGCAACGATCCGTTCCTGCCCGGACAGCATCTGCCCGGCGCGGCCGAGGTGGCACCGGACATCACGCTGGACCAGCCGCTGCACGGCGGCCACGTCGGCTTCCTGCTGCGCCATGGCAAGACGGGCCGCGTCGATTGGATGCCCGCACGCGTCCTGCGCTTTTTCGATGAAGTACTCGGCCGCCAAGCCAACGCGGAGGATGCGCATGGATGACATCGTCCGCCAGGCCATGGCCAAGTGGCCGAACGTACCGAATTGCTTTGGCTGGCTGGCGTTGGATCGGCGCGGCCAATGGCGCATGCGCAACGAATATGCGCAGGCCAACAAACTGTCCGGCGAGCCAATTCGCCACACGGCGCTCCTCGATTTCATCGTGCGCAACTACGCGCATGACGATGCCGGGCGCTGGTTCTTCCAGAACGGGCCACAGCGCGTGTTTGTCGAACTCGATTACACACCCTGGGTGGCGCAGCTGTCAGCCGATGGTGCGCCGCGCGCGTTCACGACGACCACGGGCGCAGCGTTCTCGCCCAGCGGCTGTTTTCTCGACGAGCAAGGCAGCGTGCTGCTCTCGGGTTACGTGGGCGGATTCGAAGCAGAGGAAACCATCGCCGTGCTGCACGACCACGACCTGGAACCGTTTTCTTCCTTGGCCAATTGGCACGCAGAGGCGTGCGGAGCCGCGCTGGGAACGCTGACGTGGGGTGACCGGACATTCGACATTGAGCCGATTGCGCGCGCAGAAGTGGCAAAGCGCTATGGCTTCGTTGCACGGCCAGCGGAATAGCCTCGATAGGCCCACCGGCCCTACTTCGGCAGCGCCTTGTCTTCCGCCTTCTCTTCGCGGTATTGCCGCTCCATCTGGTGCAAGCGCGCGTCGACTTCGGATAGCGTGTAGAAATCCGCATCCCCCGCATCGCGGGCGAGCTTCAGCTGCTCCACAGCCGATCCCCACGCCCCATCCCGCGCGTATTTCTCCGCCAGCGCGCGATGCTGCTCAACACGCTTGCCCTTGTCGGCGTAGGCACGGGCGAGCATGTCCCACCAGATCGGCTGGGCAGTGTCTTCACGGGTCTTGTCTTTCAGATACGGGATCGCGTCGTCGGTCCGGCCGGCCGAGAGCAGCGTTTGCGCATAGGTAATGCCCACCGCGCGCGACAGCGGATACGCAGCCAGCGCCGCGCGTGCCAACGTCAGCGCCTCGGGCGCACGGTTACGCGCGCGTGCCAGTTCGATGGCCGTGACGTCCAGCTCGACGCTGCCCGACGTGATGCCGGGAATGTTGCCGTACAGGCGTCGCGCTTCCTGCAGAGCTTGCTCGGCCTCATCCAGCCGCCCCGCCATCTGATTGGCAACTGCTACGCCGTACCACAGGGCCGCGCGCTTCTCCACCGGCGCGTCCGGCGCCGACGACAATTGCGAGCGCATCGCGTTGCGCACGTCGATGTAGCCGCTCGTCGACGTTTCCTGCAGCACGCGCGCACGCACCTTCGCAAAACCAAATTCCGGGCGACGCGGCTGGCGCGGATGCGGCAGGCCACGCGCGCGGTCTTCCATGTCGGCGATGCGTTCGCTGGTCAGCGGGTGGGTGCGCGCATAGCCGGGAATTACGCCGGTATCGGCAATGTTCGTGACGCGCTGCAAACGACGGAAAAAGTCCGGCATGCCGTCCGGGTTGTAGCCGGCGCCCGTGAGCAGCGTGAAACCGACGCGGTCGGCCTCGCGCTCCGCGCCACGCGAGAACGCGAGCTGGTTCGACACCGCGGCCGCCTGCCCGCCCATCGCCAGCGCCTGCGCGGCGTCCCCGCTCTTCGTGGCCGCAAGACCGGCCAGCAGAATCGACGCCAGCGCAATCCACATCGACTCGCCGGATTTATCAATGCCGCGCGCGATATGCCGCTGCAGCACGTGGCCGATTTCGTGGCCGAGCACCGACGCCAGCTCCGATTCGCTCTCGGTCGCGACCAACGTACCCGTGTTCACGCCGATGTAGCCGCCCGGCAACGCAAACGCGTTGATGCCCGGATCCCGCACCGCAAACAACTCAAAGCTCGACGCGGAGGTACTGCCCGCCACATGCTGACGGCGCGCCGCCTCGATCAGCTTGTAGCCGATGGTGTTGAGGTAATCCGTGATCAGCGGATCGGGCACGAAATCCGGATCGCGGCGGATCTGGCGCATCACGCGGTCGCCCAGGCGGCGCTCCACCTCGGGCGACAGCGACGCCGTCGACGGATCGCCCATATCGGGCAACTCGTACGTCGGCGCGTCGATGACGGTCGGCTCCTTCGGCAAATACGGCGACTGCCGGCCGATCTGCACGCTGCGATTCAGGTTGCTCTGCACCTGATCGGCAGCCGCGGCGGAACCCAACCCCGGGTTAACCGAGGCCGCCGGCGCGGACGCCGCCACCTGCGCCAGCACAGGCAACGGCAGGGGCGCCAGCCACGTCGACAACAACATAGCGGCCGTCAGCTTGCGGACGCGCGGCCGAAAAAGGGAAAGCGTCATACGGAAAGCACGGAGAGCGGAATCAGCGCGGCCACATCGCCGCAAGCCGGGTGCTTGCTATCATAAAACGCTTCTTACCCTGCCCCGCAAAACGCACTGTCACTCATGTCGCAACTCACGCACTTCGATGCCGCCGGACAAGCCCATATGGTCGACGTCGGCGACAAGGCCGTCACACACCGTGTGGCCGTGGCCACCGGCACGATCCGCATGCTGCCCGAGACCTTTGCGCTGGTGCGCGATGGCAACGCCAAGAAAGGCGATGTGCTGGGGATTGCGCGCGTTGCCGCGATTCAAGGCTCCAAGCGGACTTCGGATTTGATTCCGTTGTGTCATCCGTTGGCGTTGACGAAGGTGGCGGTGGAGTTTTCCTTGGATGAGGCATCACACACCGTCCGCTGTACGGTTCGGGCGGAGACGCGTGGGCAGACCGGGGTGGAGATGGAAGCGCTAACCGCCGTGCAGGTTGGCCTGCTCACCATCTACGACATGTGTAAGGCCGTGGATCGGGGGATGGTCATAGGGGATGTTCGGCTATTGGAGAAGCATGGGGGAAAGTCGGGGGATTGGGTGGCGGGTTAGTAGATTCAATGCCCCAATGAAAAAAAAGCGTCACGAAGACGCTCCTTTCATATCAATCCTGAAAATCAACTGCATTCTGCCGGCGCGATATTCTTGGGAAGCGTCCCCCCGGTTTCCGGTTTCTCAATATCCGTACGCTTCGGCGTATCCGCCACATAGCAATCCCAGCGAATCGGCCCAGTGGGACGCTCACTCTGCGCCAAAGCAATGCCGTTTGCTGTTGGTTTCAGCACCAGAAGATTAGCGCCTTCTTTCGCAACATTGCTAGCGTACTTAATACTGATTTCACCGTTCTTTGGATTCACCTCGACGCCATTCGCAACTACATTGCGCGTGGCCACCGAATTAGGCGCAAAACCATGGCTGAGATCGCTCCCACCTGCCATGGCGTTCTCCGCCACGATCGCCTTGGCACCAGCAGCCAACGCGAGCCCTTCCGCCACGCGCGAACGGCCCATGTAGTCCTGGTAAGCCGGCATAGCAAAGGCCGCGAGAATTCCAACGATGGCAACAACGATCATCAATTCGATCAGGGTAAAGCCAGCTTGGTCCTTGTTACTAATTTGGCGCTTTGAGTGCATTAACTCCTCCTAAATTGCTTAACCGGTTACTCGACTACCAAACAACGTTGGCGCCAAGAAGGAGAAGATTAATCGAGTGATCCTGCACCAGGCCGAATCGCAACTCATTTTCATATTTCGCGATGAAAAGCCAAACAACCAATAAGAAAGCGCCCAATCGGGCGCTTTCGGTTATTTCGATGCAGCTAACGGTTCACCGCCGGACGGGTTATCTGCTGTCGCCAACAGTTTCTCGGACTTGAGGCGTACGCAGAATGTCTCGAGTGCATCGCCGCTCTTCTGCCCGCATGCCTGCTTGAGCAGCCAGGACTGGTCTGCGTAGTCGGTCCAATAGTGGCTGTGCAACCGGCGGACTTGGATGACGGCCTCCTCCGTCTTGCCCAGGTAGGCAAGCGCCAACGCGTAGCGCTGGACAGTGCTGGGCCCAGGATAGAACTGCACAGCTTGGCGCTCAAGCGTCACAAGCGACGCAGCCGTTGCCGGACCAACATTCCATCTGCTAGCCATGGCCTCGTTCTCATAGGGCAACAGCAAGGTCGGGGCGTGCTGGTGATCCCGTGTCAGCAGCGGGGGCTGGCTTGCGGAGCCGTATTGAAGGCGTTCAGCCGACGCGTAATCGCCCCAGAGCTGCATCAGCAACGCGATGGCGCCCAACGCCACGATTCCGGTAGACGCCCATGCAATGCGGCCCGAACCAAAACGCAATGTGCGTGTATCCAAATAGCCCAGCGCAAATGCCAGAGGCAACAAGAAGAACAGGTAGTGCAGCGGATACTCGAGCATCGAGTGCGCGGCCAATACCAGAATGATGGCGAGCAGAAATGCCCGGGCGGGCGTGATGGGCTGCTTTCGCAAGCTCCATGCAAAGCTGAGGAACGGCAGCGTCACTGCAAACAAGCCAAGCAGACCGACCTTGGCCAGCAAGTCCAGCACGATGTTGTGCGCATTCAATGACATCGCGACGTTGCCGAGCCGATCGGTCTGCACGTACTGGTTCCAAGCGTAATCGCCCCAGCCACCACCCAGCCAAGGATGCGCGAGAAACATATGCCAAGCGTGTTGCCAAAGAGCAGCACGCGGACCAACACCCTCCTGCATGCGCTCTCCAAGGGAGCCCGGCAGATCCAGATGCCAAAGCACATTGGCATACGAAACGAACCAGTTGCAAGCTTCATACACAGCGACGAGCAACAGCACAGAAGCGCCCACCGCCAACCAACGACGCAGGCCTCGTGCTGAGGCCGACCACGCCAGACCCGCCAACGCGCCGACTACAACGACGTGCATCCACGTAACGCGGGAGATGGTCAACGCCATACCCAGTAGAAAGATCACTGCGATTACCGCCAGCGCGAGACGCCAGCGCTTGAATTCCTGCGCAACAAAGACACAAGCCGCAAGCCCGAACGCCAAATAGGAGCCGACGTGGTTCGGCTGATTGAGGTTGCCCCACATGCGACGGCCCGTACCAAGCGGCGTCATCGAAAAGAAGGCACTGGGAAGCCGCGGCACACGAAACAGGTGCAACAGCTCCACCGCCACGGTCAACATGCCCCCGACGATGACACCTATTGCCAGGGCCGCCAGGACCCCCGGAACGTCACGACATCGCGCCCCCAGCCACGTAGCAACAACGGCCGCCAAAAGAAATGCCGACGCTGCGATCGAGAAGAACGTGTTGATCGGTGGCGCGACCACCAACTGCAGGGCCAATGCACCAATCAAAGCTAGCGGCGCTGTCACGATAACCGGGAACCCGGCCTTGCTACCCCATGTCAGCGCGAGCACGCAGAGTGTCAGTGCAGCCCAGCACACTGCAGCGGCATATTCAGCGTAGAACGTTGGAATCGGATATGTGTGCGGCGCAATCAGGAACGGAACGGACCAGCACGCGGCGATCGCGAGCCAGAGGGGCAGCAGCAAAGGGAGGGGGCGGGACATCTGGATAAGCTAGTGGTCGGTTCAATGACAAAAGCGCCCGAAGGCGCTCTTGTTAGGTGTACGCGAGTTTAGCTTACGGGAGCATCGTCTTGGCCGCCGGGGAGCGCTTCGTGAATCTAAACTCCATCCAGCGCAAGTCCTCGCCTCGGTGGTCATCCCATCGAGAGTCGATGGCCTTCATTTCGACATCTGTACCGGTCTTGTTTGCGTCTCTGCGCCTGGTTCGACAAGTAGTTTCTCGGATTTCAAGCGAGTGCAAAATGCGGCGAGGGTGTCGTTCTTCCGCGAGCAGAGTTGGATAAGCAGGCCGATTTGAGGCACATAGTCGGTCTCGTACCAGTACTCGTCACGCAGACGCCGAATCTGGAGGACTGCCTCGTCTGTCTTCCCCTGGTAAGCGAGCCCGAGCGCGTAACGCTGGACCGTAGAGCCAACAGGATAAAACTGCGCAGCCTGCAGCCCCATCTTCAACAGCGACGACGCCATATCCGGAGCAACCCGCAAGTTGATCGAAATGACAAGCTGTTCATAGGGCAACAGCAATGTCGAACCATGTTGCTGATACCGAGCCCATTCAGCTGCCGGGCCGTCCGGAGCGTAGTTGAGGCGCTCCACAGCTCTGTAGTCACCCCAGAGATGACTCATCAATGCCGCAGCCCCCACAGAAAGAACCGCGGTCAATGTCCAGGCCATGCTGCTAGACGGCGCGGGCAAGCTCCGTTCATCGAGATAGCCCAACGCAAACGCAAACGGCAACAGGAAGAACAGGTAATGCAAGGGGAACTCAAGCATTGAATGCGCGCCCATCACAAGGATGGTGCCAAGCAGGAATGCCATCCCTGGCGTCGCGCGGCGCTTGCGCAGGTTCCAAACAAAGCCAAGAAACGGCAACGCTACAGCCAGCAAGCCAAGCACACCGAGCTTCGCCAGTTGGTCCAGCACGATGTTGTGCGCGTTCGTCGCCATCACGGCGCGGCCGAGCTGATCAGTCTGCAAATACTGGTTCCACGCGTAGTCCCCCCAGCCGCCCCCGAGCCACGGGTGGACGACAAACATGTGCCACGCATGCTGCCAGAGGACGGCACGTGGGCCAACCCCCTCGTTGATGCGCTCGCCCATCGAGGTCGGCAAATCCAAGTGCCAACGAATGTTGGCGTAAGCCACGAGCCAGTTGCAGAGTTGGTAGGTCACCAACAACACTAGAGCCGGCACGCACGCCTTCACCCATCTCCGCCAACCACGTTGCTCAAGCGTCCATATCGCACCAGCAAGTGTTCCCAAGACCACGATGTGCAGCCAAGCGGTGCGAGAGAATGCCAAGGACATCCCCAAGAGAAAAATCACGGCGATCAGTGCAAGTGGAATTCGCGCGTGCCTGCACCGATGCGCAAGAAATCCGCTGGCAGCTATTCCAAAAGCGAGATACGAAGCAAGCAGGTTCGGTTGATTGATGTTGCCCCACATGCGTCGGTCCGTGCCTGCAGGGAGTATCGAAAAGAAGGCGATCGGCAAGCCCTGGACGCGGAACAACTGCAGCAATTCGACCGCCACTGTCGCCAGCCCACCTAGTACCAAGCCAATGGCAAACGCCTCGAGCACACCAGGCAGGTTGCGGCATCGCGCACCAAGGCCACAAGCCGCTGCAGCCGCCAGCAGAAAGACGGTTGCCTCAAGCGAATAAGACGGATTAAGGGGCGGCGCGATCAGCAATTGTGCAAAAAGGACGCCGACTAATGCAAACGGAGCCAGGGCAATCGCAGGCAATCTCGCCTTATTACGCCACGTGAGCGCTAGTACAACGACCGCCAGAGCAATCCAGCAGATGCCCGCTGCAAACTCGGCATAGAACGTGGGCAATGGATACGAATGCGGTGCCACCACAAAAGGGACCATTCCGCACATGGCAATGACAACCCAGAGCGGCGACAGCAGAAAACAAGATCGAAGCATTCTCGAAAAAGGCAACGTAACAGGGAGTGGTGGCGCGCTCGACGGCACAGTAGCAACGGGGCGAACAAGTCTAGCTTTTCGAAGGTGCAATCTATCGGGCACGCAAAAGCAAAGGGCGCCCCGCGGCGCCCTTTGCTATGTTGTCCCGTATCGGATCAGCCTTTTTTGGCTGGTGGCGCGGGCAAGGATATAGCGATTAGTTTTGGCAAGCTGCCGGCAGGTATGGGAACATCGCGGACATCGTTGCGCCAGCTGCCGATGCGCCACCGTTGGTCGCCGTGCCGCAAACCCACTGCACCGTGCCGTCAGCGCGGCCAATCCCGAAGAGCCCCAGATACTTGCCGTCGATAGCGGCCGCCCCGGTGCTGCCAACCTGGAAAGTCACGCTCACGTTGTTGGGCGTCGCGCCAGCGGTCGGGTTGTACGTGATACCGCCGACGTACTTGGTGTTGCCCGGCGTGGTAAGGCTAATCGGCGAAGCGACCGGGAACGAGTTGCCGTTGTTGGCGAAAGCTTCCGACAGCGCAGAACGGAACGAGTCCATCAGCGTCGTCGCTTCCGTCAGCTTCGACTTGATCATGTAGTTGTTGTACGCCGGCAGCGCGATGGCGGCCAGAATGCCGACGATCGCGACCACGATCATCAGTTCGATCAGCGTGAAACCCTTCTGGACACGCTTGTTGAGACGCATCGACTTCATATTAATCCCCCGGATTGTTTGGTTAAAGGTGAAGCGGAACAGGTAGAGCACAGACTGTGCCAGCCAAGACTCGTGGATTTACTGGGCGGCGCATACACGATTTTGACAACTGCGGCCCCTCGGCGTGACACTTTTCGACACATCCTGACAGAAAGCGTTAGTTTTGTGTCCTTAAGATCACTTTTTGCATCGGTCTTGCCACAGATCTGAATCATGCGCGTGCGGCCCAGATCAGCCGGGGCTACCGGCGAGAATGCGGCGATGCGCTAGAAGCGCAGATGCCTTGAGAGATTGGCAAGCGCAACCATGGCAGCGGTGCGCAACCTTCGATCAAAGGATCGCGCCGCAGCAGGGAGGGCAACACATGGCGTTGCTGCCGCCCTCCTTCCCTCCCCGCTTATCGGCGGAAGACTTTTGCCTGGAATGCATGAACACCGGCAAGGACTGGCACCTTCAGTTCTGACACGCGAGAGGTAAATACGGATACATGGCAGTCATTGCGGCACCTGAGGCAAAGTCTCCCGGGGTTCTCGCCGTCGAGCACGCCCAGGCCACCGTTCCGTCAACCTTACCCTGCCCAAAGATGCCGAGATACGCGTTATCGATAGAGGCAGCCCCAGTATTCCCGAGTTTAACGACCACACCCACGGTGGAAGCCGGGCCAAGGTTGTACTGGATGCCTGTCACATATTTCGCGTTGTTTGCTACCGCCTGCACAACAACCGGTGGCTGCGCTGGAAACACACCACCGCCAGACGTGTACGCTTCGTTAACCGCCACGCGCGCCGAATCCAGCGTCGCGATCGCCTCGGTCAACTTCGACTTGACCATGTAGTTGTTGTAAGCCGGCAGCGCAATCGCTGCCAGAATCCCAACAATCGCCACAACGATCATCAGCTCGATCAGCGTAAATCCGCCTGCTCGACGCGTTGTTTCCTTGCTGTGCTTAAAGCCCATGACCTCTCCCCAAAAGGCATTTTGTTGTGGAGAGGCCACTCGCAGGGACTATGCCAAAGCACACACTGTGTATCTGCGCAAAAACTGGCGCACTTTGGCCGAATCCGAACGCAAGTCTGACCGTTCCTGACAGAATTCCCGACAGAACCCGTCATCACCTACTTCCGAGGGGATTCGTTCGGACTAGGCCTGCCGCAACGTTCGCCGGCTCAGCCACCGGCCGACGCCCACGACCAGCAGCGCCCCAACGCAACCCACCACCACGTCCGCATACGGCACCGCGCGCTCAAACCACGCCGCATCGATCGGATCGGTGACGAGCATGTCGCCCGCCAGATAGCCGAGCAGTGCCGCCCCGAGTGTGATGATGACGGGAAAGCGCGCCATGACACCCACCAGCAACGTGCTGCCGAATACGATCAGCGGCACCGACAACCCAAGCCCCAGCACCAGCAGCAGGAATGTGGTGCCCGGCGGCCCCTTCTCGGCCGCGGCGGCCACGGCGACGACGTTATCGAGCGACATCACAAAGTCGGCGATCAGGATGGTCTGGATGGCAGGCCACAGGCCGTCGCGCTGATGGTGATCGGCGGCTTCGTCTTCGGCATCCGTGAGCAGCTTCACGCCGATGTAGACCAGCAGCACCGCGCCAATCGTTTTCAGATATGGCAAGGCAAGGAGCTTGACGGCCAGCACGGTCAACACCACGCGCAGCACAATGGCGCCGGCGCTGCCCCAGAAAATGGCCTGCTTTTGCTGGCGCTTCGGCAGATTGCGTGCGGCCAGCGCGATGACGACCGCGTTGTCGCCCGACAGCACGATGTTGGTCAGGATGATGGAGCCTAGTGCGAACCAGAATGCGCTTGAGGTGAGCGCCATAGTGTTCCTGATGCCGTTCTTATGGGAAGGATGATCTGCTTATACACATGTCGTGCCCAGGCCGCACGTTGGATCATCGACGAGACGCGCGCACAAACAAAAACGGGAGCCGAAGCCCCCGTTCTCGCACACCTTCAAACCTTGCCGATTACAGCATCGCCTTGAGCAGACGTGCCATTTCCGACGGGTTCTTGGTGGTCTTGATGCCGCATTCTTCCATGATGTCCAGCTTCGCTTGCGCGGTGTCGGCACCGCCCGAGATCAGCGCGCCGGCATGGCCCATGCGCTTGCCCGGAGGCGCGGTCACCCCAGCGATGAAGCCCACCACCGGCTTCTTCATGTTGTCCTTGATCCAGTAAGCCGCGTTGGCTTCGTCCGGACCGCCGATCTCACCGATCATGACCACGGCGTCCGTTTCCGGATCGTCGTTGAACATCTTCATCACGTCGATGTGCTTCAGGCCGTTGATCGGGTCGCCGCCGATACCGACTGCCGACGATTGGCCCAGGCCCAGCGCGGTCAGCTGGCCCACGGCTTCGTACGTCAGCGTGCCCGAGCGCGACACCACGCCGATGCGGCCCTTGCGGTGGATGTGACCCGGCATGATGCCGATCTTGATTTCGTCCGGCGTGATCAGGCCCGGGCAGTTCGGACCCAGCAGCAGCGTCTTGCTGCCAGCCTTACGCATCTTGTCCTTGACCATCATCATGTCGCGCACAGGGATGCCTTCGGTGATGCAGACCACGAGGTCCAGTTCGGCTTCGACAGCTTCCCAGATTGCGTTAGCGGCGCCTGCGGGCGGCACGTAGATCACCGACACGGTCGCGCCAGTCTGGGCCTTGGCGTCCTTGACAGTGGCGTAGATGGGAATGCCTTCGAAGTCTTCGCCGGCCTTCTTCGGGTTCACGCCTGCGACGAAGCAGTTCTTGCCGTTGGCGTAGTCGCGGCAGCCGCGGGTGTGGAATTGGCCGGTCTTACCGGTGATCCCCTGGGTGATGACCTTGGTGTCTTTGTTGATCAGAATCGACATGCTGTAATCCTTTTATGCAGCGAGCCGCGCCGACGTACTCAGCAGCGGGCGCAACTCGCGTTCGCGTATGGTTGGGTCAGCGGGCGGCTTACTTGCCGGCGGCTGCGGCCACGACTTTCTCGGCGGCCTCTGCCATCGTGTCTGCGGCGATGATGGGCAGACCCGAGTCGGCCAGCATCTTCTTGCCGAGGTCTTCGTTGGTACCCTTCATGCGCACCACCAGCGGCACCGACAGCGACACAGCCTTGGCTGCAGCGATCACGCCTTCGGCGATCACGTCGCAACGCATGATGCCGCCGAAGATGTTGACCAGAATGGCCTTCACGTCCGGGTTCTTCAGCATCAGCTTGAAGGCTTCGGTCACCTTCTCGGTGGTGGCACCGCCGCCCACGTCGAGGAAGTTGGCCGGCTCGCCGCCGAACAGCTTGATGGTGTCCATCGTCGCCATGGCCAGACCAGCGCCATTCACCAGGCAGCCGATGTTGCCGTCGAGCGAGATGTAAGCCAGGTCGAACTTCGAGGCTTCGATTTCCGCCGGGTCTTCTTCATCCAGATCGCGGTACGCCACGATTTCCGGGTGACGGAACAGCGCGTTCGAGTCGAAGTTGAACTTGGCGTCCAGTGCGATGACCTTGCCGTCGCCGGTCAGGATCAGCGGGTTGATTTCAGCTTGCGAAGCGTCGGTTTCCCAGAACGCCTTGTACAGGCCTTGCAGAGCTTGGCGGGCTTGCGCGATCGAAGCATCCGGCACGCCGATCTTGCGAGCGATGTCGTCAGCCTGAGCGTCTTGCAGACCGGCTTGCGGATCGATCAGCAGCGTGTGGATCTTTTCCGGGTGCGATTCGGCGACTTCTTCGATGTCCATGCCGCCTTCGCTCGAGGCCATCAGCGCCACTTGTTGCGACACACGGTCCACCACCAGCGACACGTACAGTTCCTTCTTGATGTCCGCGCCTTCTTCAATCAGCAGGCGCTTGACCAGCTTGCCTTCCGGACCGGTCTGGTGCGTCACCAGCGTCATGCCCAGGATGCTGCTGGCGTATTCCTTGACCTGCTCGATGCTCTTGGCAACCTTCACGCCGCCGCCCTTGCCACGGCCACCCGCATGAATCTGTGCCTTCACGACCCACACCGGGCCGCCCAGGGTTTCAGCAGCCTTGATGGCCTCGTCGACCGAGAAGGCCGGAATGCCGCGCGGAACCGGCACATTGTATTTGCGCAGGATTTCCTTGCCTTGGTACTCATGGATATTCATGCGTGTTTCCTTTGCTAGGCAGAGTGAGTGTGATGAGTATTGAAAACGCGAACGGCGCGGTGCCCTTCAGGACGAGGGCTCAAGCGACAGCTCGGTGGGTGGCGGTTGGATCTTGGCTTCGGGCTGGTATGCAAACCAGCGCGGGTAATGCTTGCGGACCACCTCACCCTCGAGATGCAGGGCATGGCAGCCGTGGAGTTGGTACGGCGGCTTCTCGCCGGGCTCGATGGGACGCAGGTCGTTGGAGTTATCGCGCACCGGAAAGACGTCGCCCGCGAAGGCCTGGATGGCAGCGGTCGGCAGCACACCACAGAGCTCGGTCAGGTGCGTACAGCCCGCCACGCCGCCAAGTCTCTCACGCGAGGCCTTTCGAAAACCCTTCATCAGGTTCAGGCCGATGAGCTTTCGGTAGGCCGGGCCAATCGTGTCGCAATGGGTGGGATACGGCACCCAGTCGGAACACGCTTCGGCATCCACAACGTTCATGCGGGTATCGATGGTCACGCGCAGCCACAGGTCATGCAGCGGCTCGCCTTCAGGGCGCACGCCACCGCTGGCCAGGGGGATATCGCGAGGTTTGATGTCGGTCAGGCGCGCTTCAATGTCCCACAGGCCGTCTTCCCGCAAATAGGCCTCGACCGTGATGGCACGGCGGTGGCGCATGGAGCGCGGGAGGGGAGCAGACAGAGGCATGGACCAGACAGACCGATAGGACCGATGGAGGCGGCGCACGCAGATCGCGTGCATCGCCTACGGGACGTATGCGGTAGCGCATCAGCCGCCACACACGAACGCTACCGCCCTGCAACCGAAATTGAGGGCGATATCAAAGGCCAGGATTTTAACACGTCGTCACGACCGGACTGGTCGCGTGCTGCAATGCAGTGTGAAAGTGGTTGCAACGATCGCATGAGGTGCAACCCACGTAATCTGCACACAAGAGGATTGTCCGCCTGAATTGTTGCGAGATCGTCGATGTTCAGTCCGACATGTCGCCATCTTCCAGCAGCTCATCCGCCCCTGCGATGATGCGCGACACCACGGAACGGGAGAATCCGCGCGCCATCATGTATCGCACCTGCTTGGCCCGTTCGGCCAGGTCGGCCGGTGGGCGGCCGAAGCGCTTTTCCCACAAGGCCTTGGCGCGCGCCGCCTCCGTACTTTGCAGTTGCGCCTTGACCTCGCCCAGGGTTTCTTCGCCGAGTTGATGGGTTTTCAGCTCCTGCATCAGGCGAGCCGTACCGTAACGGCCAGCCCGGCGGTGCACCATGCTCTCGGCAAAGCGCGCATTGGAAAGCCAGTTTTGGCTCTCCAGCCAATCCAGCAGCGCGTCGACCTCCTCGGCGGACTCGGCGTGCGGGACCAACTTACGGCGCAATTCGACGCGGCTGTGCTCGCGCCGAGACAGATAGCCCAGCGCACGTGCCTTCAGCGATAACGGTTGACGTGGCAACGGCATGCGGATTTGGCGTTCAAGGAGCGTGTTCCAAAGAAAAACGCCCACCGTTGGGGGACGGCAGGCGTATGAAGCTCGATAGAGCCGCCGATCTGCGCCGACGGCCAACCCAATTACTCTTCTCCGACTTCCTCGGCCACTGCAACGGCGCCCATCGGCGTCACGCCCAGTTGCTCGCGAACCTTGTTCTCGATCTCACGGGCAAGGTCGGGGTTCTCGCGCAGGTATTCGCGGCAGTTGTCGCGGCCCTGGCCGATGCGTTCGCCGCCGTAGCTGTACCAGGCGCCGGACTTCTCGACCACCTTGGCTTCCACGCCCAGGTCGATGATCTCGCCCTCGCGCGATACGCCCTGACCGTAGAGGATGTCGAAGATGGCTTCGCGGAACGGCGGCGCCACCTTGTTCTTGACGACCTTGACCTTGGTCTCGTTGCCGACCACGTCGTCGCCCCGCTTGATTGAGCCGATGCGGCGGATGTCCAGACGCACCGAAGCGTAGAACTTGAGCGCGTTACCGCCCGTGGTGGTTTCCGGCGAGCCGAACATCACGCCGATCTTCATGCGGATCTGGTTGATGAAGATGACCATGCAATTGGTCTTCTTGATGGTGCCGGTCAGCTTGCGCAGCGCCTGGCTCATCAGACGGGCCTGCAGGCCGGGCAGCGCGTCGCCCATTTCGCCTTCGATTTCAGCCTTCGGCACCAGTGCGGCTACCGAATCGATGACGATCAGGTCGACCGAGCCTGAGCGCACCAGCGCATCGGCAATTTCCAGGGCCTGTTCGCCCGTGTCCGGCTGGGAGATCAGCAGGTCCGGCACGCTCACGCCAATCTTGTCGGCATAAGTGACGTCAAGCGCATGTTCTGCGTCGATGAAGGCGCACGTGCCGCCTAGTTTCTGCATCTCGGCAACCACTTGCAGCGTCAGCGTGGTCTTACCCGACGATTCAGGACCGTAGATTTCAATCACACGGCCGCGCGGCAGGCCACCAACGCCCAGCGCCACATCCAGCCCCAGCGAACCCGTCGACACGACCTGGACCGGCTCGACCTCGGCGTCGCCCATCTTCATGATGGAGCCCTTGCCGAACTGCTTTTCGATCTGCGCGAGCGCGGCAGCCAGCGCCTTCTGCTTTTCTGCGCTCATCGTGGCTGCCTTCTTACCGTCTTCCATGGTCGTCCTTCGTGCAAATTGGTGTATAAATGGGCCGCAAGGGCTTGCGATTCCAGCGGTTGCCTGCAACAACGGGCCGCTGGGTGATTGCCCCGACGCGACCCATTCCATGACTTTAGCGCCGCCAAGACTACAGCACCGCGAATTCGGAGTACTGTATAAAAAACCAGTGGTTTTGACAAGTCTCCAGATCAGTTGTCGCGCGAAAACAATGTAGCGGGCGGGATGGGCAAGATATCTTGCTCGGCATCGCGGGGAGACACGCATGCGCATCCTGATTGCCGAAGACGACGCCACGCTGGCGGACGGGCTCACACGCTCGCTGCGCCAGGCGGGCTACGCCGTCGACCAAGCCTCCGATGGGGCGACTGCCGACGCGGCGCTGTCCGCGCAAACGGCCCAGACCTATGACCTGCTGATCCTCGACGTGGGACTGCCGCGTATGTCGGGGCTGGAGGTCCTCAAGCGCCTGCGCTCGCGCGGGGCCATGCTGCCGGTGCTGATTCTGACCGCCGCCGACAGCGTGGAAGAACGCGTCAAGGGCCTGGACCTGGGCGCCGACGACTACATGGCCAAACCGTTCGCGCTGTCCGAGCTGGAAGCGCGCGTGCGTGCGCTGGTGCGGCGCGGCACGGGCGGCGGTGCCACGCTCGTGCGCCATGGGCCGCTGGCGTTCGATCAGGTCGGGCGCATTGCCTATATCCATGATCAGGTGGTGGAACTGTCGGCGCGCGAGATCGGGCTGCTGGAGATTCTGCTCGCGCGCGTCGGCCGCCTGGTGTCGAAAGAACAGCTGGTCGACCACCTGTGCGGCTGGGGCGAAGAAGTCAGCAACAACGCCATCGAGGTCTATATCCACCGCCTGCGCAAGAAAATCGAGGTGGAAGGCATCCGCATCGCTACCGTGCGCGGACTCGGCTACTGCCTGGAACGCGTGGCCACCCCGACGACCACCGCCGCCGCCCATGGGTGATCGGCTGGCCTGGCCGTGGCGTCGGGATCGCGCGTTGCTGCGCGAACGTGCCGGCACGGCGCCAGGGGCAGACGGCCGCGATGACGGAGGCGATGGCGGCGGCAACCTCACCGACACCCTTCCCCACCTCGAAGACGACGCCACGCGGCCCGTCGCCCGATCCCTCTTCGGCGAAATTCTCGACTGGATGCTCGCGCCGCTGCTGTTGCTGTGGCCGATGAGCATTGCGGTGACGTACCTGGTGGCCAAGTCGATCGCGAATGCGCCATATGACCGCGCGCTGGAATCGAGCGCGATCGTGCTCAGCCAGCAACTGCGCGAGGTGAATGGCCGCGTGACGCTGCAGCTGCCAATCTCGGCGCGTGAGATTTTGCGTGCAGACGAAACCGACAATATCTATTACCAGGTGCTCGGCACCAACGGGGAGTTTGTCTCCGGGGACCGCGACCTGCCGCTGCCGCCCGAGGAAGACGCCAACGCGGGCGGCCTCGTGCAACTGCGCGACGACCACATCCACGGCACAGAGATCCGTGTTGCCTACACGTTCGTGCAGCGGCCTGGCCCCGGCGATAAGCCGGCGCTGGTGCAGGTGGCGGAAACGCTCGACAAGCGCGCGCAACTTGCCAACGAAATCATCAAGGGCGTGATCCTGCCGCAGTTCGTGATCCTGCCGCTCGCGGTGATCCTGGTGTGGTTCGGGCTGACGCGTGGGCTGGCGCCGCTCAATGCGATTCAGGAGCGCATTCGCGCGCGTAACCCGGGCGACACCAGCCCCATCGATGAAGGGGCCGCACCCCAGGAGCTGACGCCGCTCGTGGCGTCATTCAATGATCTGCTCGGGCGACTGGAGCAATCGGTGCATACGCAGAAGCGTTTCATTGCGGATGCCGCGCATCAGATGAAGACGCCGCTGGCGGGTCTGCGCATGCAGGCGGAGCTGGCACAGCGCGAACAATCGCCCGACGAACTGCGCCGCACGCTCGCGCATATCGCCGACAGCTCGGATCGCACCGCGCACCTCGTCAAGCAATTGCTCTCGCTGGCGCGCATGGAAAACATGGGTGCCACCGACGGCTTGGTGCCGCTCGATATCTGCGCGCTTTCACGCCAAGTCGTGGCTGACTGGTTGCCCAAGGCGTGGGCCAAGCAGATCGACCTTGGCTTTGAGGAACCCGGGCTGCCGGTCACGATTTCGGGCAATGCGACGATGCTCGCCGAGATGCTCAACAACCTGCTCGATAACGCGATCCGCTATACGCCCGATGGCGGACATGTCACCGTGCGCGTGACCACCGCGCCGTTCGAGCCGTTCGTCTTCATCGACGTCGATGACACTGGCCCCGGCATCCCAGTTGCCGAGCGCGAACGCGTGATGCAGCGCTTTTACCGCATTCTTGGCACGCAGGCCGAGGGCAGCGGTCTGGGCCTGGCCATCGTGCGCGAGATCGTGCAGCAGCACGGCGGAGACATCGAGGTGCTCGACAACGTGTATCAGGCATCGCCGCGGCTGGCGGGCGCGCGCTTTCGCATCACGCTGCATCGCGCCTCGGCCGGCGAGGAGGCCACCGCATGAGCATCACGCCCGGAACGCCAGCGCGCCGCAGGTGGATTGCCAACATGCGTTGGATCGCAGCGCTGCTTGCAGTGTGGTTTGTGGTGACGTTTGTGGTCGCATTTTTTGCACGCGACCTGTCGATGCACCTCTTCAACTCGGACTGGACCTTCGCGTACTGGGTTGGCGCGCAAGGTGCGCCCATCGTCTATGTGCTGATTACCGTGCTGTATGCATGGCGCACCAACCGCGCTGCAGATGCGGCCGCCGAGCACGAAGAAGCAGTGCAGCGCGATACGTCGGAACCCACCCAGCCGCCGTCCATCTGACCCCGCGCGTTACGCTGCTCCCAATTGGCGCAGCTTCACAAAGGCCAACGCAGCCATCACCGCGTCGTTCAGCGCGTCGTGCGCATCCCAGGTCGGCAAGTCGAGTTCCTTCATGACGGTGGCGAAGCGCAGGTCGAGATCGGGGTCGCCCTGCTGCCGATATGGCGGCAGCTGCTGGAATCGATAGTCGTAGTAAAGGGCCGAGACTTCGATCTTGGGCTGCGGCAATCCGATGCCGAGCATGGACACCACCACCCGATTGAGCATCGCCACATCGAACTCAAGGTAGTAGCCGACCAGAGGCCTGCTGCCAATGAAGTGCAGCAGTGCATGAATGGCCTGCTCGATCGACACCCCGCTGTCCAGGTCGCGATTGCGCAGGCGATGCACGCAGATGCTTTCCGGGCGCATCTCCCCTTGCGGCCGGATCAGCAACTCCATGCGTTCGCTTGTCAGAATGCGATTGCCGACGATACGGACGGCACCGATGGAGACAATCTCGTCGGTGCGCACGTTCAGGCCGGTGGTCTCGCAATCAAGCGCGACCCACTCGCCTGGGGGCGGTGCATCAAGCAGGAAGCGGAACGCCGGATCGCGCAACTTTCGCATCTGGCGCTGCCTTTGCAGAACCTGCAGCCAGCTAGCAAGCCGCCCACCCATGATCACATCCACTCGGTCCGCCAGCGCTGCCGGAGCAGCGCCTTGAACCGTTTGACGGTGCTCAGCGCGTCCTTGAGCAGATCGCGCTCCAGCGACGAAAGGCGCGCCAGATGCACGTCGCTCGACACAGGTTGATGCGCATCGATTTCCGCCAGCCCGGCTTTAAGCCGCAGCGTCATCAGGAAGTGCAGGCTATCGCCCAGCTCGGCGGCCATGTGCGCGTCGAGCGCCCCGGCGCGCACCAGAGCTTCCAGGCGCGGCACGGTGCCTGTCTCGTCGAGTATCCGGTGGGCGAGCGCAAGGCTGCGCACCCCGTGAACGATCGGGAAGATGCCCTCCTTCTTCACGTCGAGTACGGGGTCGGAATCGCCAAACCCGAGCAGGCGATCGCGCCAGCCCGGCGCGGCACTGAAAGCTTCAACAGCAGCGGCAAAGCGGCCGAGGACGGCATCATTGTCGACCGTCAATTCCAGCAGCGCGCGCCGCAGTTGCTTGAGCAAGGCGGCATCGCCGCACACCGCATGGGCATCGAAGAAAATCGCCAGATGCATCAGGCCCTCGGGGCTCGGCAGAATTAGCCATTCGCGAATGCGCCGCGCGAAGTCGCTCGCGGTCATGCACCACTCGGGCCGGCTGAGCATGATGCCGCCGGGGCAAGGCGGGTAGCCGAATGCGGCGAGCGCATGGGAGAAGCGCGTGACGATACGCTGCAGGTCCGCGGGTGGCACGTAACCATCGCGCAGCACCAGCGCGTTGTCCTGATCGGTCTTGAGCAGTTGCTCGCCGCGCCCTTCGCTGCCCATGACGAACAGGCAACTGTTTTCCACCAGTTCAGGTGGCGCGATCATCTGCCAAGCGCGTTCGAACAGGCGGGCGTTGATTTCGCGTACGAGGCTGGCGACGTGGTCAATGCGCGAGCCGCCACGCGTGAGCAGCGTGACCATCCGCGTGATCTGGGCGGCCACCTGCGCGAGCGCGTCCAAACTCTGGGCCAGGTTGATCTGCACTGTCAGCAGATACGAGTGGTTGGCCAGGAAGCTGAACACATCCAGTGATTCGAGCAAACCGAGAATCTCATCCCCGCGCGTGACGACCAGCCGGTGCACGCGATGGCGCAGCATCAATGTCAGCGCGTCGCCGATCTGCGCAGAGGCCGGCACGGTGATCAGCGAGAATTGGCTCATCTGCCCAACCGGCAGACGATCCAGCGGAGTGCCTTGCAGGACGGCGCGCTGCAACGAACTGCGTGTGAAGATGCCCACGCGCGGCGGGTTGGCGGCGCCATCGCGCACGAGCACATTCGAGGTGTTCTGTGCCTGAAACAGCTTCACCACGGAGACCACGTCTGTGCCGGCATCAACGAAATGGGCAGGCCGGATGAAGGCATCGCTCACGTGCGAGACAGCCAGCGACTGCATCGTCTCCATGCTCTGCCGCTGAGCAATGGCGCTGAGCTTGCTGCCGAGATCGGAAAAAAGCAGCGCACCGAAGGTGGCGTTGGCGGCAATAAGGTCGCGCACCGCCTGACGTGCCACCTGATAAGCCACCACTTCTTCAGCAGCGACGAAGCGGCTGCTTGCCTTGCCGGCCACCAGCGCCCGGCCGTCAAAGCAATCGTCGGGGCCAAAGGTAGCGATCAGCTCGTCGCCGTCGTACTGGCCGACACGGCCTTTGATGATCACGAACAGGTGCAGCGGTGCGGCACCTGCGTCGAGGATGGTCTGCCCTTCTGGGTAATAGCCGATGTCGACCGCGTCGCGCACCAGGCGCTGCTCGTCCTGATTGAGGCAATCGAACGGCCAGACGGCGAAGTTGAAAGCGCTGGGCATGGTTGCCTGAAGGCGGGCGATGCAATGCGTCACCCGCCTCCGGTCAGCGTGGGCAGTGGCCGATCAGTGGCCCGATGCGCCAGCCGCACCGAGGCCCGTTTCCGAGCGGACCTGTTGCGCGGCAAACGACGCCTTTTCGTTCTTGGCGCGAACGCTGCTGTCCAGCACCGAGAACAGCCACACGCCCACGAAGCCGATCGTCATCGAGAACAGCGCGGGCGACGTGTACGGGAACCACGCCGAGCCCTTCGGATAGCCGAGCGTGGCCTCCCACACCGACGGCGAAACGATCGTCAGACCCACTGACGAGATCAGCCCCAGGAACCCGCCGATAACCGCACCACGCGTGGTACAGCCCTTCCACAGCATCGAGAGGAACAACACCGGAAAGTTGGCCGATGCCGCCACCGCAAACGCCAGCGACACCATGAACGCGATGTTCTGCTTCTCGAAAGCGATGCCCAGCAGCACGGCGATCACGCCCAGCACCAGCGTGGTGATGCGCGAGACCTTCAGCTCGTCGGCGCTGTTGGCCTTGCCGTGCTTGAAGACCGTGGCGTAAAGATCATGCGACACCGCCGATGCACCCGACAGCGTGAGCCCTGCTACCACCGCGAGAATCGTGGCAAACGCCACGGCCGAGATGAAGCCGTAGAACACGTCGCCGCCCACAGTCTTGGCCACCAGTACCGCAGCCATGTTGGCCGTGCCCGCGCCGCCCTTGATGACACCCTTGGCCACGTCGGACAGTTCGGGGTTCGTCAACACCAGCGTGATCGCACCAAAGCCGATGATAAAGATCAGGATGTAGAAGTAGCCGATCCAGGTAGTTGCCCAGAAGACCGATTTGCGTGCTTCCTTGGCATCGGGCACCGTGAAGAAACGCATCAGGATGTGAGGCAGACCGGCGGTGCCGAACATCAGCGCCATGCCGAACGAGATGGCCGAGATCGGATCCTTGATGAAGCCACCCGGCGCCATCACCGACAGACCGATCTTGGCGGCCTCATCGGGCGATTTGCCGGCATTGGCTGCAATGGCGGTCTTGACCTGCACAGCCTTGGCGAACAACGCCTCCAGACTGAAACCGTACTGCGCCAGCACCATGATGGCCATGAACGTCACGCCAGCCAGCAGCATGCACGCCTTGATGATCTGCACCCAGGTGGTTGCGGTCATACCGCCGAAGAGCACGTAGACCATCATCAACGCACCGACGATGACCACCGCGATCCAGTAATCCAGCCCGAACAGCAGTTTGATGAGCTGGCCTGCACCCACCATCTGAGCGATCAGATAGAACGCCACCACCACCAGCGTGCCAACGGCGGCAAAGCTGCGGATCGGGCCTTGCTCGAACCGGTAGCCTGCCACGTCTGCAAAGGTGAACTTGCCAAGATTGCGCAGCCGCTCGGCCATCAGGAACGTGATGATCGGCCAGCCGACCAGAAAGCCGATGGAGTAGATCAGGCCGTCGTAGCCGGAGGTCATCACGGCCGCGGAAATACCGAGGAAGGACGCTGCCGACATGTAGTCGCCCGAAATGGCCAGGCCATTCTGGAAGCCGGTGATGCCGCCGCCCGCCGTGTAGAAATCGGCCGCGGAGCGCGTACGCTTGGCCGCCCACTTCGTGATCCACAGCGTGCCGGCCACAAACAGTGCAAACAGAACGATGGCCGTGGTGTTGGTTTCCTGCTTGGCGGTCTGTCCGACATCGCCGCCGGCAGCCAGAGCCGCTCCGCAGGCGCCAGCGGCCAGTAGCGCCACCAGCAGGATCGAAAGCATCTTCTTCATTTGGCGACGTCCTTCAGGATGTCCTGCGTCAGTTGATCGTATTCGCTGTTGGCGCGGCGCACGTAGATGCCGGTAATGACGACGGTGAAGATGATGACCGCCATACCGACGGGCATGCCCACGCTCATCACGCCTGTACCCACGGGCTTGGCGAGAAATGCCTTATCGAAGGCGATCAACGCGATGTAGCCGTAGTACACGGCCAGCATCAGCACTGTCAGAACGAGGCCAAGCCTGTTGCGTCTCTGTTTGAGCTGCGCATATTTCGGATGCGCTTCGATTTTTCCTACCAATCCATCCTGCATCGCCTGTCTCCTGGTTTGCTCTTGGAATGTGTGCGGCGATTCTGGATAGCGAAACTGACTGAACTCTTACTGAGGCCGTCCGCGGCGGTTTACTGCGATAGTGGTTTTCCCTAGCGCCGCACAACAACGTAAGAAACGGTGCGCGACATCCGGCGGCAAATCGGCCGTGGAGCGACAGCCATCGCCCAAAACGACGTCGGTAACCGCGTGCCTCTTGTGCGTATGCACATTCGCAGAAGGTGCGCATGCCGTCTGGCACTGCATATACAAACGGGCGATTGGATGATGCAGCGCACGCAGCCCGGCGACGGCCGAATCAATGCGCCGCGCGCCAGCCCGCGCGCACCCAAGGGCTTGATTTCGTTGAAATCGTCACCGCCAATCGCGTGCATCGGAAGGCACATGCCTGTCAGAACGCCGTAAGTTTCGGCTTCCACAATCGTTGACACTTCCGCGGGCGAAAAGCGTTTGCGTTGTCATGTCGATGCCCAGCGGGACGACCTACGAAAAAAACAGGAGACAACATGGCAACCGTGCAGAGTGCACCGAACGCGCCCGTCGGGCGTGTACAGCCCGCGCCCATGACGAGGGAGGAGAAGAAGGTCATCTTTGCCTCGTCGCTGGGGACGGTGTTCGAGTGGTACGACTTTTATCTTTACGGCTCGTTGGCGGCCATCATCGCCAAGCAGTTCTTCTCGGGTCTGGACCCCACGGCGGGCTTCATCTTTGCCCTGCTGGCCTTTGCCGCCGGCTTCCTGGTGCGCCCGTTCGGCGCGCTGGTGTTCGGCCGCCTGGGCGACATGATCGGGCGCAAGTACACGTTCCTGGTGACCATCGTCATCATGGGTACGTCGACGTTCATCGTCGGCCTGCTCCCGTCATACGGCACGATTGGCGTTGCCGCGCCGATCATCCTGATCGCGTTGCGCATGCTGCAGGGTCTGGCGCTGGGCGGTGAGTACGGTGGCGCCGCCACGTATGTCGCCGAGCACGCGCCGCACGGCCGCCGCGGTGCCTACACGTCGTGGATCCAGACGACGGCCACGCTCGGCCTGTTCCTGTCGCTGGTCGTCATCCTGGCCGTGCGCGAACTGACCGGCAAGGCGTTCGACGACTGGGGCTGGCGCATCCCGTTCCTGGTCTCGATCCTGCTGCTCGCCACGTCGGTGTACATCCGTTTGTCGATGAGCGAATCGCCGGCATTCCAGAAGATGAAGGCAGAGGGCAAGACCTCCAAGGCCCCGTTGACGGAAGCGTTCGGCCAATGGCGCAACCTGAAGATCGTGATCCTGGCGCTGATCGGTCTGACCGCCGGCCAGGCTGTGGTCTGGTACACGGGCCAGTTCTACGCGCTGTTCTTCCTCACGCAGGTGCTGAAGGTCGACGCATTCACGGCCAACGTGCTGATTGCCGTAGCGCTTGCCATCGGCACGCCCTTCTTCGTGTTCTTCGGCTCGCTGTCGGACCGCATCGGCCGCAAGAAGATCATCATGGCCGGCTGCCTGCTGGCGGTGGTGACCTACTTCCCGCTGTTCAAGGCGCTCACGCACTATGCCAACCCGGCGCTGGAGCGTGCACAGCAGACCGCGCAGATCACCATCACGGTCGATCCGAAGGAGTGCTCGTTCCAGGGCAGCCCGATCGCCCGCGAGGTGGACTTCCGCTCGTCTTGCGACATCGCCAAGCGCACGCTAGCGCAGTCGTCGGCCAGCTACGAGACGGTCGAAGGCCCGGCCGGCACGGTCGCATCGGTGTCGATCGCGGGTAAGCAGATCAGCTCGCTCAACGCCACGCGCACGGCAGACGGTCAGAGTTTCGACGCCGACAGCAAGACGAAGATCGCCGACTTCAAGAAGCAGGTGAGCGAGTCGCTCAAGGCGGCCAACTACCCGGCCAAGGCCGATCCCGCCCAGATGAACACGGTCATGGTGCTGGTGATCCTGGTGATCCTGGTGATCTACGTGACCATGGTCTACGGCCCGATCGCGGCAATGCTGGTGGAGATGTTCCCGACGCGCATCCGGTACTCGTCGATGTCGCTGCCGTATCACATCGGCAACGGCTGGTTCGGGGGCCTGCTGCCGACCATCTCGTTCGCCCTCGTGGCCCAGAACGGCAATATCTATCACGGTTTGTGGTACCCGATCTGGATCGCGGCCATCACCTTCGTGATCGGAGTGCTCTTCGTGCGCGAGACCAAGGATGTGGATATTTATCGCAACGACTGACGCAGGGGGTTGACATATTCGCCGAAGACGGTAGAATCCCGCTTCTTCGGCGAATTAGCTCAGTCGGTTAGAGCGACGGAATCATAATCCGCAGGTCCGGGGTTCGAGTCCCTGATTCGCCACCAAATACCAAAAAGCCCTGCTTCGGCAGGGCTTTTTGCTTTTCTGCTGCGCCCCGGCCATCGCCAGGGCAGTCGCGTTACGCAAGCAATTCTGCTTGCGCCGGCGCCGCAGCGGCCACCGCCAACACCCAATCGGTCGTCAACGCCGGTTGCGTCACGGGCAGCATATGGCCGCCGTCGATGATGCGCAGGTTCACACGATCGAGCTTCTGCTTGAGCGCTTCGCCCTGACGTTTGACGTTGAGGATGCGGTCACCGCGGCCGTACAGCACATCGACGGGCACCGTCATCGAGGCATAGCGGCGTTCCATGTCGGGCAGATCTTCCGGCGCAGCGACCAGATCCGACGAAGCCGCATAAAACACATGCGGACGCAGCCCAAGCAAGCCGCCGCCCTTGAACGGGAAATCCTTCGGCATGGCCTCGGGCGCGAACACCGCAGCGATGGCCTTGCGGGAATTGATGATCGACAGCGGGATCGCCAGTGTCCATGACACCAGCCTGCGAACCAGCGGCGACGTCAACACCAAGCCCCTGAACGCACCCGGCGGCGTGCTTTCTGCATGCGTGAGCGGCGCAATCAACGCGAGCCGGCGGATAACGTGCGGATGGTTCAGCCCCACCGCAAGCGAAATCGCCCCACCAAGCGAATGCCCCACCAGCACGGGCTTGTCGAGCCCAAGCTGCTCGATGCACTGCGCGACCGTGTGGGCCTGCGCGTAGATGTTTGCCGGCGAATCCGCAGCGCGCACGGATCGCCCTGCCCCCGGTCGGTCGATCACGATCACGCGGTGCGAGCGCGCCAGCCGGTCCATATCCAGGTACGCGAAGTTGCGCAGGTTGCCGCACAGGCCATGAACGAACACGATGGCAGGGCCCGTTCCGCGATCGGTGTAATGCACGCGATCGCCGCCGATATCAATGAACTGACCTTCGGGCGGGAACCCCTTGTTGACGCGGCGAGCGATGAAAAACGTGAACGCAACAGGCGCGAGGATGGCAAGCGCGATGACGCCAAGAACGATGCTGGTCATAGTGTCCCCAAAGCGGGAGGCGGTTAGGCGGGCTGCGCCGCGCCGATCGGCTGGGCACGGCGTTCGAACTGTATGGCACTGTCGGCCAGTGTGCCGAACTTGAGCATCATCAGATCGCGCGCGTAGTTCTGATATGACTTCCACGGCTGCTTGTCGCCCTGCTTGGGCAGGATGGCCGCCGCACGCTGGATGTAGCCGGACGTCAGATCGACGGCGGGTTCGCGGCTCATGGCTTCGTCATCGAGACGCGGCACGCAGGTATCGAAGCCGTTGGACTGCATGTGGTTGAGCAGCCGGCAGACGTACTGCGCGATCAACTCAGCCTTGAGCGTCCACGATGCATTCGTATAGCCGAATGACGACGCCAGGTTCGGCACACCGCTGTACATCATGCCCTTGTACGACACGGTTTCTGCCAGATTCACGGCATGCCCGTCGACAGTGATGGCCGCCCCGCCCAGCACTTTCAATTTGAGCCCCGTGGCCGTGACGATCACGTCGGCATCAAGATGCTCGCCGCTCTTGAGCTGCAGGCCGGTGGCGGTAAAGCGTTCGATTTCGTCGGTCGCAATCGACGCCTTGCCCGCGCGGATCGTCTTGAACAGATCGCCGTCCGGCACGAGGCACAGGCGCTGGTCCCACGGGTTGTAGCGCGGTGTGAGGTGTTTGCGCACGTCGAACCCGGGGCCGATCTGCTTGCCGGCCATGCCGATGATGAACTCTTTGAATGCCTTGGGCTTGCGACGGGCGAGGCTGTAGAAGTACATCGTCAGCAGCACGTTTTTCGTGCGCACCAGCCGGTGAGCGAGACCGGACGGCAGCCAGCGACGCAACGTGTTGGCCACGGCATCCTGCTCGGGCCGCGAGACGATATACGTGGGCGAGCGCTGCAGCATCGTCACGTGCTGCGCGGTGCCGGCCATCGCGGGCACCAGCGTGACGGCCGTGGCCCCGCTACCGATCACCACCACACGCTTTCCCGCATACGAAAGATCGTTCGGCCAATGCTGCGGATGGACGATGCGGCCCTGGAACCTGTCCATCTCGGGCCACGTCGGGGCGTGGCCCTCTTCGTAGTCGTAGTAGCCGCTGCACATGTAGAGGAACTTGCAGGTGAACTGCACCGGTTCCTCGCGCGTGCCATCGCTGCGTAGCGCCTGCACGGTCCAGCGCGCGGCGGCGGAATCCCAGCTCGCGCCCGTCACCTTGTGGCGGAAACGGATGGATTTGTCGATGCCGAACACGCGCGCGGTGTCTCGAATGTAATCGAGGATCGTCTGACCGTCGGAGATGGCCTTGCTGCTGTGCCACGGTCGGAAGCTGTAGCCGAGCGTGAACATGTCGGAATCGGAGCGGATGCCCGGATAGCGGAACAAGTCCCACGTGCCGCCGATGGCTTCGCGCCCTTCGAGGATGGTGAAACGCGCCGACGGGCAGCGCTCGCGCAGGTGATACGCCGCGCCAATGCCCGAGAGGCCTGCACCGACGATCAGCACGTCGACGTCGGTATCCGGTGCGGCTGCCCGATTGCGGGGCACGCCCGGGTTGGCGCTTCGCTCCATCGTCGTGTCCATGCGGTCTCCTGGTTGCAGCCCCGGGGGCGGGATCGGCAAATTTCGCACTAAATGTGGTGTGATTCGTCACCACTTTAATTTTCGAGCGTCCTGACGTCAAATAGCGAAATGGAGAAAACACTTGAAACAGCAGACGCGCCCGCGAAGAAAGGCCGCCCGTATGGCGGTGTGGCGCCGGAGGCACGCGCGGCAGAACGCCGCGATGCACTCATTCGCGCTGGCACGCGCGTGTTCGGCACGGTGGGTTTTCGCAAGGCCACCGTGCGCGCGATCTGTCAGGAAGCGAAGCTCAACGACCGGTACTTTTACGCCGCGTTCGACAGCACCGAAGCCCTGCTCCGCGCGACCTACCAGCAACATGCCGAAGACTTGCGCGCGCAGGTTTCAGAGGCCACCGCCGCCGCTGGCAATACGCTGGAGGCGCGTGTCGACGCCGGCCTGCACGCGTTTTTCGCGTTCTTGCGTGACCCGTGCGCGGCGCGCGTACTGCTGCTGGAAGTGATGGGCGTGAGCCCGGAAACGGATGCCACCTACCAGCGCAACCTGCTGGAATTCGGCAAGCAGATCATGGCGAATGCCGAACTGCCCGGCGCCCCCCTTGAGGACAACGCCGAACAGCGCGCCGACCAGCGCATCCTCGGGTTGGCACTCGTGGGTGCCCTGACCAACGTGGGGGCGGCGTGGCTTCTGACCGGCTATCGAGATCCTGAAGAGAAGATGGTGCGCAACTGCCGGCAAGTCGTGCTCGGCACGTTGCGCGCCATGCTCGGCGTTTAGGCCGATCCTTCCAGCCTGCCAAGTCGAACCACGGTCACGCCGGGGGCCAGATGCCGCAGCGATGGCTGCAGCAGCACGCAGTTGTCGTACGGCGTGACGATTTGCAGCGCTCCATCGGTGGCGATGACGGTGCCGGCGCGCGCGATGGTCTCCATGCCGCGATAGTCGTCCGCAAAACGGAACGCCGTGGATCGGGCGACCACAGGGTCCGTCACGCGAATGCAACGCACGTCCAGCGCAGGCGCCATGGCCAGCCAGTCCGATACTGCGGATGCATCGACGGTACCCAGCGCCAGTAGAAATCGCGCACACGCATCCAGCGCCACATCGCGGCTCACGCGCTCGAAGTGCTGACCGCATTCGATCAGCAGCGCGTTCTTCGGGCTGGCGGCATCACCAAAGCCGCCGTAGTCGCGCAGGCGGCGGCCTGCGGCATGGCCGGCATCGATCATCAGATGCGAAGGCGCACCGACCTGGTAGCCCAATGCGACGCCTTTGGCATGCGGGCCGGTCAGCATCAACGGCTCGGCCTTCTCATGCATCGAGTGAATATCGAGCAGGGTATCGACCGTGTCGATCACCGGGCGCAGCTCGCGCGCGCGGCGAAGTTCCAGCGTGTTGCCGGAGCCATCAAGCTTGTCCGCAGACCACACGCGATTCAGGTCTTCGTCAATGAAGCGCGTGGCATCCGGGTCGTTGATATCGAAGCGCTCATACGCCTCGACGTTGGCGAATGACAAGGTGAGCCGGCCATGTGCTGGGCGCACGCCGGCAGCCAGCAGCGCATCCACGGCAATCGCGCCGCACAGCTCATTGCCGTGCGTGAGCGCGTTGATCATGACGTGCGGCCCGGGCATACCGCTATCGAACGTGTGCACGTAATCAATGCCGTGCGTGCCGGTTTTCCAACGGCGGATATCAGGCTTGTGCAACTCGATCGGGTAGACCGGCAGCGTGGCGCGCAGCGCTTCGAGGGTCATCATGCGAAATCCTTGGGTGTGACGACAAGTCTGTTCAAGTTCGGTGCGCACGAGAGCGTCCACGCAGCATCCACAGCGAGGCCAGGCTGATCAGCGTGGTCGCAAACACGTAGAAACTCGGCGACGTCTTGATGTGCGTAACGCCAATCAGCCACGTGACGATCAGCGGCGAGAATCCACCAAAGATCGTCACGGACAGGTTGTAGCTCAGCGCCAGGCCCGTGCCACGCGTGCGCGTCGGAAAGATATCGGCAAGCAGCGCAGGCAGCGGCGCCAGGATGGCCGCCAGAAGCACACCCACGATCGCCTGCATGACCAGCAGCGTCCAGAACGTCGGCTGTGCGACCAGCGTGGCAAACATCCGATACGTCGACAGCGCAATCACCACCATCGCAATCGACACCACGCGGATGCTGCCGAAACGATCCGCCATCAGGCCGAACGCCGGTGCCATCACCATCAGCATCGCGCCCGTGATCATCGTGCAGACAAGCGACGCACTGGTCGCGATGTGGAGTTGATTGATGGCATAGGTCGGCATATAGACCTTCTGCACGTAGTTGAATGCGGTGACAGCCACGACCACGCCCGCGCCCAGCAGCAGCCCTGGCAAACCTTGCGTGAGCGTGTCACGCAGCGGCGAGCGCGCTTGCAGCGCAGCCGGCGCTTCCGCCTGCATGGTTAAAAACTCCGGCGTTTCAGGCGTATGGCGGCGGATGTAGACGCCAATCGGGCCGATCAGCAAGCCGAACAGAAACGCCACGCGCCAGCCCCATGACTCCACCTGCGCGGTGGGCAGCGCGTAGGTGATCCACGCGCTCAAGCCCGCTGCCAGCAATGTGGCAAGACCCTGCGTGGCGGCCTGCCAGCTCGCGTTGTAGCCCATGCGCTTGCCGTTGGCGTGTTCGATCATGAACGCCGTGGCCGACCCAAATTCTCCGCCGGCCGAAAAGCCCTGCAGCAGTCGCGCCACGATCACGATGGCCGGCGACCACAGACCGATCGACGCGTAGGTCGGTGCAAACGCGATCATCGCCGTGCCCAGCATCATCAGCAGGATCGACCAGGTCAGCGCGGCCTTGCGCCCCACGCGGTCTGCATAACTGCCAAGCACCATCGAGCCGAGCGGGCGCATGATGAACGACACGCCAAACGTCCCGACGGAGAGCATCAGCGAACTCCACGCATCGCCCGTGGGGAAGAACAGCTTGCCGATGGTGATGGCGAAATAGCCGTAGATCAGCAAATCGTAGTATTCGAGCGCGTTACCGACGCTGGCGGCCAGAACGGCTCGCCAGGGTGCGGGATGTCGATGTGCGTCGGCGGCGCGCGCGCCCGCGCTGCTCGCGTTGAGGGTGTGGGCTGGCATGGTTGTCTCCCCGTGGTCTGTGCCGACCCGCCTGGTTTGCCGAACGGCGCTGGCGGGCGAAGGTTGCGGAGGAGTCTAGGGGCCGCGCCGAGGCGGCTTGTGCCGTTTCGGCACAAGGTTGGGCTTTTTGCGACGCGCCTCAGGCGAGATCGTTACGGCCGTGACCGCTGGCGTTATCGACCGCCCGTTGCCACACCTCGTCGAGCAACGCGCTCTGGTTGCTGCGCACGCGCATCATGCGGATGTTGACGTGGATATGCCAGGCGTCGTCGCCAGCGGGGCGCAGTTCACCCGCGTTCAGGTGCGGCCTGGCCAAGCGATACGGCAGCCACGCCATGCCGAATCCGCGCAGGGCCATCTCTTCCACCGCTTCGTAAAAATCCGCCTGGAACACGGGCTGCAGATGCGCCTTCCGATCGGCGGCAGCCAGATGGCTGTCGAGCATCTGCCGCAATGTCAGCCCACGCGCAAAGGCCAGCCATGGAAGCGGTGCGGCAGCCGAGCCCGGCAGCGTGAAGCGCGGGCGGCCGCGCTTGTCGGGCGCACTCACCGGCACGAGCGTCTCGCTGCCCAGCAGGCAATGGTCGTACTTGCGCGGATCGAGGAGCGCATCGGCCTGTGGGCTGGCGTAGGCGATCAGCAAATCGACCGTGCCATCGGCAAGGGCCAGCACGCCTTCCTGCGTGCCACCCGTCGTCACGCTGAGCGGAAACACACCGCGCTGACGCGCCAGCGTTTCGTACCAGCCGGGGACGAAGGTGCGCGCCAGCGTGCGCCCGGTGCCGATCCTGAGCGCCACGGGCAGTTGCGCCTCCCGCAGCAGCAAGCGCACATCGTTCAGGCCGTCCACGGCATTGGCGGCCGCATCCAAAAACAAGCGCCCTGCCGCCGTGAGCGTGACCGGATGCTCGCTACGCTCGATTAGCGAGGTGCCCACCCATTCCTCTAGCGCCTTGATCCGGCGGCCGAATGCGGGGTGCGTGACGTTGCGGTTCTCGGCGGCGCGGCTGAAGCTGCGCGTCTTGGCGAGTTCCTTGAAGTCTTCCAGCCATTTGATCTGCATGGCGCGTCCGGTCTTGTGGGGTGGGCGTGAGGTCTGCGCATTATCTCCGCAGCCTGCGCGAACAGCCTTAACGTGCGTGCCGTATCGTTATCATCTTGAGCAAACGATCCGCCACGCTTTCATGTCCGCACTTCGCCCGCTCTCCATCGGCATTGCCGGCGCCGGTAACGCCGGCCTCGCCGCCGCCATCGCGTTTGCCCGCCAGGGGCACGACGTGCACGTTTTCGAAAAGCACCCGCAGTTGACCGCCATGGGCGCGGGCCTGCTGATCCAGCCGCAGGGCATCCGCGCGCTGGAGGCGCTCGGCGTGGGCCGCGAGCTGGAGGGCATCGGCGCGCCGATCGATCGGCTGATCGGTCTGAACCATCGCGGCTGGCGTCTGCTCGACATCGACTACGCCGAGACGCCTGGCCGCGCCGTCACGCGGCATGCGCTGTCGTCCATGCTGTACGACGCCGCCTTGCATGCGGGCGCAACATTCCACTTTGGTTGCGCGATCCAGCAGTTGCTTGTTGATGGACCACGCGCGCAAGTCGCGCACACGCAGGGCGAATCAGTCTTCGATCTGTTTGTAATTGCCGATGGCGCGGCGTCAGCGCTGCGTGAGCCCGCAGGCCTGGCCGGCCCGTCAAGTACCTATCGATGGGGCACGCTGTGGTTCCAAGGATGGGTGGAGGGCTGGAACCCGCGCGTGCTGCAGCAGCGCTTTCGCGGCACGCGCGAGATGATGGGCCTGCTGCCTACCGACGTAGACGGCACACGTACGCGCCTGTCGATGTTCTGGAGCCTGCCCAGCGATGCCGTCGACGCCTGGCGCCAGACCGACATCACACAGTGGAAGGCGCATGTCCTCAGCCTGTGGCCGCAAGCCGCGCCCATGGTCGAACAGATCGGCTCGCACGACGATATGCCGTTTGCCGTCTATCGCCACACGTGGCCGCGCGCGTTGGCCAAACCACCCTACTGCGTCATCGGCGATGCCGCGCACGCCATGAGCCCGCAACTCGGCCTGGGGACCACGCTGGCCGCGCAAGATGCACTCGCACTTGCGGGATGCGTGCAAGTCCATGGTGCCGCCGATGGCGCGCTCGCCTACCACGCCCGTCGCCTGCGCACCGTGCAGGCCTACCAGACACTGAGCCGCGCGCTCACGCCATGCTTCCAGGCGCAATACGGCGGTTGGATGCGAGACGTGGTGTTTGCCACCGGTTTGCGCGTACCCGGTGTCGCCTGGCTGATGAAACGGAGCTTGGCAGAGCCGCCCGCGCGCGATGCCGGATGATGCTGCAGCGGATCAAGCAGCTTGCAGAGGCGGAAGACGCTCCGCTTACACGTCCAGAATAACCAGCGTGCCGGCGCTGCCGGCATCTACGCTGTGCGGCACGCCGGCAGGCACCACATACAGCTCGCCGCGCGAGACCGTCACCGCTTCGTCGCCGGTGCGCAGGCGCAGTTGCCCATCGATGACCAGCAGCCCTTCGGCATAGTCGTGCACCTCGTTGGGATACGACGTGCCATCCATGCGCAGCACCTTGAAATTGGCGCTACCAAAACGCTCCAGCACGCGAGACGACCATGCGCGCGGCAGCGCTTCGGCCTCTGCATTGAGATTGAAAAACGGCACGCCGGCCTCGCCCAGAGAAAGAGAAACCCCGAGCATAACAGCCGATGAATAACAATAAGGGCGCCCCATTCCATTGCTGGAGGGGCACCTCACTGCGCGCCGATGGGCTCGGGCTTAAGCGTCATACGATGCGATATCCATCTCGGACAGCGCATTCATGTCGTTCGCCGGTTTGAGATGGTCGACGCGATAGCCGTGCTTGTACACCGCCACCAGGCGCACCTCGTTCACCGGCTCGATATTCAGTTTCATGCGGATGCGCGACACGTGGCTATCGATCGTGCGCGTGTATTCCGATGAATTGCGGCCCCACACCTGCCCGAAGATGTGGTCGCGGGACAGCGTGCGGCCCACGTTCGAGAACAACAGCAGCGCCAGCTGGAACTCGATGCCCGTCAGCGTAACGGGTTCGCCGTGCAGGGTGATCTGTTGGCGCTGCGTGTTGAAGTGGTACGGCCCTACGGCGAATGGCAGACGACCATACGGAATGGGATAGGCACGGCGCAGCAGCGCGTCGACGCGCGCACGCAGCTCGGCAATGCGGAATGGCTTGGCGATGTAGTCATCCGCGCCGTGCGTGAGGGCGCGCACAAGGCTTTTCTCGCCTTCTTCGGCCGTGACAAAGAGCACCGGCAATACTTCTTTATGGCGGCTGCGCACGACGCTCAGTACGTCGATCCCGAGCATGCCCGGCGTATGCCAGTCGAGGATCAGCATGTCGTACGACGATCGGCCCAGCATGCGCAGCAAGGTCGCACCGTCGGTGTAGGTCACCACGTCGTGGCCGGACTGGGACAGGATCTGGACGATGACTTCGCTTTGGAAGGGATCGTCTTCAAGCAAGGCGATACGCATGTTCGGCTCCATGAAAATTCGCACATGCGTCGCGGCGGGTGCGGAATTGATGGCGCTTGTTCAAGCGCGTTCGGCGCATTCCGTTGCATGTGTTACGTGGCAGCAATTTTCATGGCGAGGTTTGCTACGAACCATGAGAAGAGTCCTAATTTGTGAAGGCCGTTAAACACCGTGCGACAAGCATTCGTGAAACGGCAAAAAAAAAGCCCGGACGATGATGTCCGGGCGGCGGTGCTTCCCACAACAGTGTGACGGGATCAGAAACACCCAAGGGTCGCATGTGCCAGACACATCGCAGCGCACCGGGGGGAAGCACTGCAACGCTTACGGGGGTGACGTCATGGAGGGTCAGACGTACTGGTCCGGCACACGTGGATCGCATGGTGCCTTGCGAAACGTGCAACGGGCGCAGTCGTGACAACATTTAACGTTGGCAGCTTCTGTGCCGCGACACTTCAGGTGGGATCAGCGTTTTCCAGCTCCTGCCGAATCGACTCGGTCAGCATGTCGATCAGCAAGCGAACGCGCCTGGGAACGAACCGGGCAGAGGGCGTGACGAGGTTGATCGGCTCACCGCTGGTCGCATAGTCCGGCAGCACGCGAACGAGTCGCGGCAGCGGTGCGTTGGCGCGCGCCACGGCACTCGCATACAGCGGCAGCGGACCGATACCGGCGCCTGAAGCAATCAACGTTTCCAGGTAGATGAGGCTGTCGGCATTCAGGCGCGCACGCACAGCCACGGTTTTCAGCCCATCGGGGCCGACGAGGCGCCATTGCGTTTCGCCGCGGCCGGTGCCGCGAAAATCGAGGCAGCAATGGTCGGCCAGCCCTTGTACGGTGTCCGGCGCACCGCGGCGCTGCAGGTAATCGGGCGAGGCGAACAGGCCGATGCGCAACACGCCCAGCGACCGCGCGACCAGCGAACTATCGGCTAGGCGTCCAACGCGGACAGCGAGGTCGAAACCTTCCTGCACGAGATCGACGTTGCGCGGCGTCAGCACCACGTCCAGATCGATTTCCGGATACTGCTGCATGAAGCGCGCCGCCACCGGCGCCACCAGCAGGCGGCCGACGTCTTCGGAAGACGTGATCCGCACCTTGCCGCGCGGCAAGTCCTGCAGCTCGCCGGCGCAGGTGGTGGCGCGTTCGATGTCTTCCAATGCATGCGACGCCACCTGATACAGGCTCTGGCCCGCGTCGGTCAAATGCAGCGTGCGCGTGGTGCGCTGTAACAGTCGCACGTTCAAATCCTGTTCAAGCGCCGCAATGCCCCGGCTGACGGACGATTTGGGCAGGTCCAGCCGCGTGGCTGCTGCCGTGAAGCTCCCCGCTTCGACCACGCGCACAAACAGCGCCAGTTGGTTCAGATCCATGGTTTCCTCCTCTTATCGTGATGCGCGCCGGCCGGAATGGTTATTGTCTCGCCAGGAGCAACATTTTTTCCCACAATAACCGACTAGTGCAAACGAGGCAACTACCCTACATTTGGCGTATGACAAATGCCGAATTTCAGGAGAACCACATGGAAACCCTCGTGCAACCGCAAGTGCAGCGTGCCCGCCTCGTCGAGCGCATCATCACGGGCCGCCCCACCTCGGACGGCGCGGGCGTGAAGCTCACCCGCGTGCTGACGAACAACCTGCAACGCCGGCTCGATCCGTTCCTGATGCTGGACGCGTTTCGCAGTGACGACCCGAACGACTATCTGGCCGGCTTTCCCGATCACCCGCACCGCGGCTTTGAAACGGTGACATACATGATCGCGGGCCGCATGCGCCACCGCGACAGTGCGGGCCACGAAGGCCTCCTGCAACACGGCGGCGTACAGTGGATGACGGCCGGCAGCGGCGTCGTGCACTCGGAAATGCCGGAACAGGAGGACGGCGTGATGGAAGGCTTCCAGCTGTGGTTGAACCTGCCTGCCCGCGACAAGATGACAACACCGTGGTACCGCGACATTCCGTCGAACGAGATTCCCGAGTTCACAACGGAAGACAGCGTGGCCGTGCGTGTGATCGCGGGAGAATCGCACGGCGTGCAAGGTGCGATGACGCGTGAAGCAACGCAGCCGCTGTATCTGGACATCACGCTGCCGGCGGGGACGTCGTTTGCGCAGGCGCTGCCGGCCGGACACAACGCGTTCGTCTACGTGTTCCGTGGCAGCGCGCTGGTCGGTGACGCCGGAGCACCTGGCGACGCGGGGCTGCAGCGCGTGGAAGACAAGCAGATGGCCATCCTTGCCAACACGGAAGGCAGCGACGGTGTGGTCATTCGCGCAGGCGACGCTGAGGCGCGTGTGCTGCTGGTGGCCGGCAAACCGCTGAACGAGTCGATCGCGCAATACGGCCCGTTCGTGATGAACACGCAGGAAGAAATCTTCCAGGCCGTGCGTGACTTCCAGGCCGGCAAGTTCGCCTAAGCCCACGCCTCAAAGAAAAACCGCCGCTCGGTTTCACCAGAGCGGCGGTTCGTCCAACAGCGCGATCTGCTCGCGCAATTCCAACACCCGGTCCTGCCAGTAGCGTTGCGTGTTGAACCACGGGAACGCGGCAGGAAACGCCGGATCGTTCCAGCGACGCGCCAGCCATGCGCTGTAATGCAGTAAGCGCAGCGTGCGCAGCGCTTCCACCAGATACAGCTCGCGCGTGTCGAATTCACAGAAATCCTCATAGCCGGCCAGCAGGCTGGCGAGCTGCGATTGCATCGACGCGCGATCGCCCGAGAGCAGCATCCACAGATCCTGCACGGCCGGGCCGGTGCGGCTGTCGTCAAAGTCGACGAAATGCGGGCCGGCCGAGCGCAGCGAATCCCCCTTCTGCAGCGGATCACCCTGCTTGGCGTCGGCCTCTTCGATCCAGAGCACGTTCGAGGCGTGGCAATCGCCGTGCAGGCGCAGCAATGAAACGTCGCCTGCGCGGTCGTAGCAGCGGCGCACGCCGTCGAGTGCGGCGTCAGCCACGCTGCGCCAAGCCGGCAACAAATCGGGCGGGATGAAATCGTGTTCGAGCAGCCAGTCGCGCGATTGCACGCCGAAGGTGTCGATGTCGAGTGCGGGCCTGGCCACGAACGGCCGCCGCGCACCCACGACGTGGATGCGGCCAAGGAAGCGGCCCATCCACTCAAGCGTGTGGTCCTGGTCGATGGCCGGCACGCGGCCTGCGCAACGCGGGAAGACCGCGAAGTGCCAACGCTCGAACGCGTGCAGCGTGCGGCCGTCGATTTCCAGCGGCGCGACCACGGGGATCTCCGCCGCTGCGAGTTCTGCCGTGAAGGCGTGTTCCTCGACGATCTGCGCATCGGTCCAGCGGCCCGGGCGGTAGAACTTGACCACCACCGGCGCGCTGTCTTCCACGCCGACCTGGTACACGCGGTTTTCGTAGCTGTTGAGCGGGAACATGCGGCCGTCCGGCATCAGCCCGACCTCCGCCAGCGCATCGAGGATGCTGTCAGGCGTCAGGCCGTCGTAGGGCGCGTCGGCTGATGCGGGTGGGCCGTCGTCGTGCATCAACGTCAGGCTTTACGGCCGCCGAGCAACGCAGCCGCCTTGGCGAACAAACCATTGAACGGCTGCTTGGCCGGCTGTGCCTTATGGGCGGGCTGCGCAGCTTGCGTGTTTGATGCGCGGCGTTGTTGACCGCCCTGCCCGCCTTGTCCATTGCCTTGGCCCTGGCCTTGACCGTTGCCCTGGCGCTGGCCGCGCGCCTGCGATTGGCCGTTGCCGTTGCCGGCACCGTGGCCATTGCGCGGCTTCGGCGCAGCCTGGCCGTCGCGTTGACCTTGCGGCTGACGCTGGCGGCTGCCGGCACCATTGCGGCCTTGGCCTTGGCCTTGGCCTTGGCCTTGGTTCTGACCCTGACCCTGACCCTGACCGTTACCGCTCGACTCGCGACGCGGCTCACGAGGCTCACGCGGAGCCCGCGGCTCGCGCGGCGCAGCGTTGCCGCTGGCCTGGCGCGGCTGCTGGCTGCGCCCACCGCCCGGGCGGCCACCGCGCGCGTTACCGCCACGGCCCGCCGAGTTGCGCCCGTTCGGAATCGGCTCCGCCGCGATGGACGGGTCCGGCTCGAAACCTTCCAGCACGGTACGCGGCAGTTCGCGCTTGATGAGGCGCTCGATGTCGCGCAGCAAGCCATGCTCGTCCACGCAGACCAGCGAAATCGCCTCGCCTTGCGCGCCGGCGCGGCCTGTGCGGCCGATACGGTGCACGTAGTCTTCCGGCACGTTCGGCAGGTCGAAGTTGACCACGTGCGGCAGTTGGTCGATGTCGATACCGCGCGCAGCGATGTCGGTTGCAACCAGCACCCGCAGCGTCCCGGCCTTGAACTCCGTCAGCGCACGCGTGCGCGCCGATTGGCTCTTGTTGCCGTGGATGGCCAGCGCGGGAATGCCGTCGCGCGTGAGCTGCTCGGCCAGGCGGTTCGCGCCGTGCTTGGTGCGCGTGAAGACCAGCACCTGGTGCCAGTCGTTGTCGCGCACGAGCTTGGCCAGCAGTTCGCGCTTGCGCTCTCGGTCGACCGGGTAGATGCGTTGTTCGACTGTTTCGGCGGTCGTGTTGCGGCGCGCGACTTCGATCAGCGCCGGCTTGTCCAGCAGGCGATCGGCCAGTTCGCGAATGTCGTCGGAGAACGTTGCCGAGAACAGCAGGTTCTGTCGCTTCGGCGGGAGGATGTTGAGGATCTTGCGGATGTCGTGGATGAAGCCCATGTCCAGCATGCGATCGGCTTCGTCCAGCACCAGCAGTTCAATGTGGGACAGATCGATGGTGCGCTGGCCGACGTGGTCCAGCAGGCGGCCCGGCGTGGCCACGACGATATCGACACCGCGCTTGAGCGCATCGATCTGCGGGTTGATGCCGACGCCGCCGAACATCACCATCGACTTCAGCGGCAGGTATTTGCCATAGGCGCGCACGCTTTCTTCCACCTGCGCGGCAAGCTCACGCGTGGGCGTCAGCACCAGCGCGCGGATCGGAAAGCGCATGCCCTGCGGCGTTTGCACCTTGTTGGGCTGCGATGCCGACAGGCGGTGCAGCAGCGGCAGCGTGAAACCGGCGGTCTTGCCGGTGCCGGTCTGTGCACCGGCGAGCAGGTCACCGCCCTTGAGGATGGCGGGGATGGCCTGGCGTTGAATCGGAGTGGGTTCTGCGTAGCCGAGTTCGGCCACGGCACGTACCAGCTTGTCTGACAAGCCGAGTTCGGAAAACGACATGGAAAAGCGATTGGACCGGCGTGTCCCGCGCATTCGTTCGTGCGCCAATCGTGGACAAAGCCTGGGTAGGTGACGGGGCGACTGGACCCCGGGGACTGCAAGAAGGGCGCTAGTTTAACAGGTGATGGTGTTTACCCCACCGCCGCCGCAAGGCCTCCACGGCGTATTCACCACATTCCCGGCCGCTCCCTCAACGCATACCGTCGGAATTGCACGGGGAATGCGCCTCCGGCTGTAGACGGACGCCGCTTCCGCCTATCGCGAAGATCGGCATTCGTGGGTGGAGGTCTCGACGCTGGTCGTCCAGGACGGCGGCTCCCTCTCCCCCTCCTGCACAAAACCCTGCCGCATTTTTCGGCGGTCTGACCTCGCTCCATCGGCCGGCCGGCTGACCCGCTCATCGGGTGCGAGCCTGGTTGAGCTTTCTCATGTTTGCGCTCACTCACTTTCCGGGCCACGTGTTTCATACATTGGTTGGGCAAGCTCTTCCGGTCTAGAGTGCTTGCTCGAATTGGGCGCTTGGCGTTTTCAAACGTCTGTTCCTAACATGCCCGGGCAACCCCATACACATGTTTGAATCGTACGTTCGAGCGCTGCACCGCAGCAATCGAGGCCGATATCACGCTTAAAAAAACGAGGTAGGAGACATGGGACGTCCTGGAGCAGGAGACACCAAGGGCCGCATTCTGGAAGCCACCGAACTGTTGTTCATCGAGTTCGGCTACGAGGCGATGTCGTTGCGGCAGATCACGGCACGCGCCAAGGTCAATCTGGCGGCGGTCAATTATCACTTCGGCAGCAAGGAAGCGTTGATGCAGTCGGTGCTGGGGCGCCGGCTCGACCCGCTCAACACGCGCCGGCTGGCACTGCTCGATGCATGCGAAGAGCGCTGGAGCAAGGAACAACTGACCTGCGACCACGTGCTCGGCGCGCTGTTTGTGCCAGCGCTGCAGATGGCGCGCAACCCAGACACCGGCGGGCCTGCGTTCCTGCGGCTGATGGGGCGCGTGTATTCCGATACTTCGCCGTTCGTGCAGAACTATCTGCTCGGCCACTATGCGCCGGTGTTCGATCGCTTTTTCGAAGCCTTCTCGCGTGCGCTGCCGCACCTGCCACGCGCAGAACTGGGCTGGCGCCTGCACTTTGCGCTCAAGGCACTTGCCGGCGTGCTGGCGGGGGACGACCTCAACAACCTGCTGCCGCTGTTCACGCAGGGCAAGACGATGAACGATGCCTCACTCCTGGCACGCCTGACGGCGCTGGTGGTGGCCACGCTCAACGCCCCGCTGCCGGGCGAGGCCGGCGCGCTCGACCAGGTCGTCGAACTGGCCGAAGCACAGGTGCCCACGCCGGTCGCGCAAGCAGACGACGCCTCCAACGGCAACGACAGCGGCCACGGCGGCTCGGGCCGCCACGCCGGGCACGGCAATGGCCGCATCACCGAACGCAGCGCGACGCCTGCCACGGCGTCGCCCTTCGCCGGTGACTTGTTCGGCCGCACGCCGGGCTCGCGCGCAAGCGCAGACGATGCCGCGGACGACCACGACGACCTCAGCGCCGACGAGCACGACGATCACCACGGTGCCGACAGCAATAGCGACGGCCCCGCGCCGTCTGCGCGCACCCGGGCATTGGCCATTCGCCGCAGCAATGCAGCACGGGCAATCTTCCCGGCCAACCCGATGCGGCCCTGGCGCAGCCCCAACGCCTGACAACGCGGGCGCCGCGCGGCACTCCCGTGTGCAGGCACGGTAGTCGCTCCGGTGTTCGGCAGGTGCCGCCGCATGTTCGAGACAGCCGGCACATCAACGCATCGAATGGAGACCCTCATGACGACGATCTGGATCGTCCTGCTTTGCATCGGCGCGCTCGCTCTCGCCAGCATGGAAGCCTCGGCAGTCGCCTGGCTGATCGCAACGGCGGTGTGGCTGGTCGCCGGTGCTTGGCTGGGCCTCGTCGGCCCGGTGATGACAGCGGTGCTCGCCATCGTCTTTGTGCTGCCCGCGCTGGTGCTTGCGGTCAAGCCGTTGCGCCGGGCACTCATCACGCGCCCGGTGCTGGCGATGTTCCGCAAGATCATGCCGGAGATGTCGCAGACGGAGCGCGACGCCATTGAAGCTGGCACGGTCTGGTGGGATGCCGAATTGTTTTCGGGCCGGCCGAACTGGTCGCGTTTGATGTCTTCCCCGCCGCCCCGTCTGTCGGCGGAAGAGCAATCCTTCCTCGACATCGAAACTGAAAAGCTTTGCGACCTTGCCAACGATTGGGAAAGCACGCAGATCTGGCAAGACCTGTCGCCCGAGGCGTGGGCCTATGCAAAGCGCGCGGGCTTCCTCGGCATGATCATCCCGAAGGAATACGGCGGCAAAGGCTTCTCGGCGTATGCGCACTCGCAGGTCATCATGAAACTGTCGACGCGCTGCTCCGCTGCAGCCGTTTCGGTCATGGTGCCCAACTCTCTGGGCCCCGCCGAGCTGCTTCTGCACTACGGCACCGAAGCGCAAAAGGACCATTACCTGCCGCGCCTCGCACGCGGGGAAGAAATCCCCTGCTTTGCGCTGACCAACGCGTATGCCGGCTCCGATGCCGCCGCCATTCCCGATGTGGGCGTGGTCTGCCGCGGCATGCACGAAGGCCGCGAGACCCTTGGCTTTCGCGTGACATGGAGCAAACGCTACATCACGCTCGGCCCCATCGCGACAGTGCTGGGACTGGCCTTCCGCGCAGTCGATCCGGATGGTTTGCTCGGTGCCGACAAGGAACCCGGCATCACGTGCGCGCTCATCCCGACCAAGCATCCGGGCGTGAACATCGGCCGCCGCCATTGGCCACTCAATGCGGTGTTCCAGAACGGCCCCAATTGGGGCAAGGATGTGTTCATCCCCATCGACTGGGTGATCGGCGGCCGGGCACAGGTCGGCCGTGGCTGGCGCATGCTGATGGAATGCTTGGCAGCGGGCCGCGCCATCTCGCTGCCTTCGTCGAACGTGGGCATGGCCAAGCTGGCCGTGCGCAGCACCGGCGCGTACGCCGCCGTGCGTCGCCAGTTCCGTACCCCCATCGGCAAGTTCGAAGGGATCCAGGAAGCGCTCGGTCGGATGGGCGGCAATCTGTACATGATGGACTCGGCACGGCGTCTGTCCGCGTTGGCCGTCGACCTGGGTGAAAAGCCTTCAGTCATCTCCGCCATTGCCAAATACCACGTCACCGAACGTGCGCGCGATGTGGTCACCGACGCGATGGACATCGTCGGCGGCAAGGGCATCTGCATGGGCCCGAACAACTTCCTGGCGCGCGCGTATCAGCAGGTGCCGATCGCCATCACGGTGGAAGGCGCGAACATCATGACGCGCTGCCTGATCATCTTCGGGCAGGGCGTGATCCGCTGCCATCCGTATGTGCTGCGCGAGATGACGGCCGCGCAAGGCACCGATTCGCCCGAGACGCTGCGTGCGTTCGATGCGGCGCTGTTCGGCCACGGCGCGTTCATCGCCGGCAACGTGGTGCGTGCGTTCTTGCATGCGCTCTCCGGCGGGCGCGTAGCGAGCGTGCCGGGCAACGCCGCGCCGGAAATGCATCGGTATTACCGTGCCGTGAACCGTTTCTCGACCGCGCTGGCGCTGCTGTCCGATGTGTCGATGTTTACGCTGGGCGGCACGCTCAAGCGCCGCGAGAGCATCACGGGGCGGCTTGGCGACATCCTCTCGCAGATGTACCTGATCTCGTCCACGCTCAAGCGCTTTGAAGATGAAGGCCGCCCTGCAGAGGACGCGCCGCTCGTGCATTGGTCGGTGCAGGACGCGCTGGTGAAGGCGCACGATGCGCTCGACGGCGTGCTGGCCAACTTCCCGAACGCGGGCATCGCGGCGCTGCTGCGCGCGCTGATCTTCCCGTTCGGTACGCCGTATCGAAAGCCGTCGGATGCGCTGGCCGCACAGGTTGCCGAGCTGATGCAGACGCCCGGCGTTGTACGCGATCGCCTGCTTGCCGACTCGTACTGCCCGACGCCCGAAGTCGACCCGATCGCCTATGGCGAAGCGGCCTTCCGCCTGCAACCGGCCGTGGACGCAATCGAGCAACGCTTGAAACCGGCCATCCGGGCAGGCAAGCTGCCGCCCGTGCCGCAGAGCCTGCCCGACTTCGAAGCCTGGACGGCGCAAGCCGTCGCACAGAACCTCATCGATGAAAGCGAACGCAAGCAACTGTGCGACTACGCGCGCTACGGTGAGCACGCCGTTGCTGTGGATGACTTCCCGCCCGACTTCAACCTGATGGCCGACCTGCAGCGCCGCAAGGATGCGCTCGATGCCCTGCAGACCGCCGAGCGCCGCGCAGCCTGAAGGTCCAGGCCTGACCAACGACAACAACAACGATGCAAGACAAATACCTCGATTTCGTCGGTTCGGGCTTCGGCAAGTGGCTGTCGGCCAACCTCGGCCTGCCGCAGCCGGTGCCGTTGCGCCGTTACGTGCCCGGCGAACCGGAATTTGTCGGGCCGTTTCTGGTGGGCGCGGCGCCAGGCGGCTCCATGCGCGAGACGCTCGCAGCGCTCTTTGCCGAGACCGGCGTCCCCACGCGCTTTCATGAAAGCGATCCGGAGTGGCTCGGCACTGCCAACCGGCACGGGCAGATCACCGGCCGCTTTGTCGCGCCCACGGGCAAGGAAGGCGAGGCGTTCGATCGCATTGGCGGCATCGTTTTCGATGCCACGGGCATTGCGTCGGTCGACGGCCTCGATGCGCTGTATCACGTGTTTCACGATGGCGTCCGGGCCATCGGCCGTTGTGGGCGCGTGGTTGTGATCGGCCGTCCGCCCGAAGGCAGCAAGACGCCCGAGGCGGCGATCGCGCAGCGCGCGCTGGAAGGACTCACGCGATCTCTCGGCAAGGAAGTCCGGCGTGGCTGCACGGCGCAGCTCGTGTACGTAGCGGAGGGTGCGGAAAACGTGGCCGCGTCGACGCTGCGGTTTCTGTTGTCGGCGCGCTCGGCGTATGTGTCGGGGCAAGTGGTGCGCGTGCATCGCGCCGCAGCGGTCTCGGTGGATTGGCAGAAGCCGCTGGCCGGCCGCACCGCGCTGGTGACCGGTGCCTCGCGCGGCATCGGCGCGGCCATTGCGCACGTGTTGGCGCGAGATGGTGCGCGCGTGCTCTGCCTGGACGTGCCCGCCGCACAAGAGGCGCTGGGCACCGTCGCCCAGGAAATCGGCGGTGAAGCCATGGCGTACGACATTGCCGCGCCTGAAACACCCGCCTTGCTCGCGCAGCAACTTGCCGCATTGGGCGGCGTCGACATCCTCGTGCACAACGCAGGCATCACGCGCGACAAGACCATCGCCCGCATGACCGAACCCGCGTGGCGCAGCGTGCTCGATATCAATCTCGCCGCTCAGTTGCGCATCAACGACGCACTGCTTGCAGCCAATGCGCTGCACGCGGGCGGAGCCATCGTCTGCGTGTCGTCCATCAGCGGCATTGCAGGCAACATGGGGCAAACCAACTACGCGACGTCCAAAGCCGGCGTGATTGGCCTCGTGCAGGCTGGCGCGCCGTTGCTGGCGGAACGCGGCATCACCATCAACGCCGTTGCGCCGGGCTTTATCGAAACGCAGATGACCGCGGCCGTGCCGTTTGCCATTCGTGAAGCCGGCCGCCGCATGAATGCGATGAGCCAGGGCGGCCAGCCCGTCGACGTGGCCGAGACGATTGCGTGGTTCGCCAACCCTGCGTCGAACGGCGTAACGGGCAACATCGTGCGCGTGTGCGGGCAAAGCCTGCTCGGCGCCTGAGCGATCGTGCGCACGCTGGCCCCGCTCTTCCCCATGATCGCCACGCAGACGCTGGTGACGGCGCCACCATCGCCGGGGGCGCTGGCGTGGCGCGCGCTGCTGTCGCAACGCAAAGGCAGGCGCGGGGGCCCGCTGCCGCGCCACACGCTGGTGCGGCAGGAAGTGCCGCTCGAAGCGGAACACATCGCCCAGTACGCGGCGGTGTGCGGATTCTCCGCGGCGCATGGCGTGCCGATGACGTATCCGCACTTGCTAGGCTTTCCGCTGCAGCTCATGCTGATGACGGAATCGGCGTTTCCCTATCCGGTCATCGGCCTGGTGCACCTGTGCAACACGATCCGCCAACACCAGGGTCTGCAGGTGGGTGAGCGCGTGCGCGTGGAAGTGCGCCCCCGCCGGTTGTTCCACCATGCACGCGGGCAGGCGTTCGCCATCGAAACCGCGATCGTCAAGGCCGGCGCGGTGGTGTGGGAATCGCTGTCGACCTATTTGCGCGTGGGCGTGCCTTCTCCGCAAGGTGCGCCGCTGATTGCGCTGCCCGGTGCCCAGACCTTCTCACCAGACGGCCGCTGGGATGTGCCCGCCGACACCGGCCGACGCTACGCCGGCGTGTCGGGCGACTGGAACCCCATCCACGTGTCCACTATCGGTGCAAGACTGTTCGGCTTTGCGCATCCCATCGCTCACGGTATGTGGACAAAGGCCCGAGCGCTGGCAGAGCTGTTGCCCGCGGCGCCGCTCACGCAAGGCGAAGTGCTGGCCGAATTCAAGACGCCGCTATCACTGCCGGGGACGGCGACGCTGTGGCAAGCCAGCGAAGCCACCCCGGGCCGCGCCTTTGAAGTGCGCAACGCCACGGGCGACAAACCCTATCTGCGCGGCATGCTGACGCTGCCGCAAGCACAACAAGACAACACGGGAGACTGAATTCATGCTCGTCAACGCGCAGCTGCGCCGCGTGGCCATCCTCGGCGGTAACCGCATCCCGTTTGCCCGCTCGAACACGGCCTACGCCACGGCTTCGAACCAGCAGATGCTGACCGCCGCGCTGCAAGGCCTGATCGACCGCTTCAACCTGCATGGCCAGCGTCTGGACGAAGTCGTGGCCGGCGCGGTCATCAAGCACGCGCGCGATTTCAACCTGACGCGCGAAACGGTGCTGTCTACCACGCTCGCCAAGCAGACGCCCGCGTACGACATCCAGCAGGCCTGTGGCACCGGGCTGGAAGCCGCCATCCTCGTTGCCAACAAGATTGCACTGGGGCAGATCGACGTGGGCATTGCCGGCGGCACGGACACTACCTCCGATGCGCCCGTCGGCCTGAACGAAAAGATGCGCAAGATCCTGCTGGAGGCCAACCGCGCCAAGTCCACGGGCGCGCGCGTCAAAGCGCTGGCCGGCCTGCGGCCATCGATGTTCGTGCGCCCGCTCCTGCCGCGCAACAGCGAGCCGCGCACTGGCCTGTCGATGGGCGAACACTGCGAGCTGATGGCCAAGCGCTGGGGCATCCGTCGCGAAGACCAGGACGCGCTGGCCCTACGCAGCCACCACAACCTCACGGCGGCCTACGAGCGCGGGTTCTTCACCGACCTGATGACCGCCCACCTCGGGCTCGATCGTGACAACAATCTGCGCAGCAACTTGACCATCGAGCAACTGGCGAAGCTGCAGCCGGTATTCGACCGCAGCGCCGCCGGCACCATGACGGCCGGCAACTCCACGCCGCTCACCGATGGCGCTTCGTGCGTGCTGCTCGCCAGCGAAGACTGGGCGCGCGCGCACAACCTGCCCGTGCTCGCCTACATGACCTGCGCGGACACGGCGGCTGTCGACTTCTTCAGCGGCACGCCGGAGCAGAACGAAGGGCTCTTGATGGCCCCGGCCTATGCCGTTTCCCGCATGCTGGAGCGCGCGGGCCTGACGCTGCAGGACTTCGACTACTACGAGATTCACGAAGCCTTTGCAGCGCAAGTCCTGTGTACGCTGGCGGCGTGGGAATCGCCCGAATACTGTCGCGAAAAGCTGGGCCGCAGCGCGCCGATGGGCAGCATCGACCGCAGCAAGCTCAACGTGAACGGCAGCTCGCTGGGCACAGGGCATCCATTTGCCGCCACGGGCGGGCGCATTGTCGCGACGCTGGCAAAGATGCTGGCGCAGCGCGGCAGCGGCCGCGGGCTGGTGTCGATCTGTGCCGCGGGCGGGCAAGGTGTCGTCGCCATTCTGGAGCGACCCGAAACGATGTCGCAGTAATCCGCTCGGGCCACAACGGGAACGGCCCGCGTCTAGCAAGATTCAAAACCCGCGCGGCACACAATAAAACCACGCCGCGTTTTTCATGGACGGAGACACCATGAACACCGTTGCCGACCGCAGCGATCTGACCGATCGCATCTGGCTGAAGTCGTACCCCGAGGGCGTGCCCGCGGAGATCAATCCCGATCGTTATCACTCGCTGGTCGAGGTGTTTCGGGAATCGGTGGAGAAGTACCGTACCCGCGTCGCCTACGTGAGTGTCGGCACCGAAATGACGTACGGCGAGTGCGAGCGCCAGGCCAAGCAGTTTGCGGCGTGGCTGCAGTCGCGCGGTGTAAAGAAAGGCGATCGGGTGGCGATCATGCTGCCCAACAGCCTGCAGTACCCCGTGTGCCTGTTCGGCACGCTGCTGGCCGGCGCCATCGTCGTCAACGTCAACCCGTTGTACACGGTGCCGGAGCTGGCCCATCAGTTGCGCGATTCCGGCGCACAAACGATCGTGGTGCTGGAGAACTTCGCGCGCACGCTGGAGCAGGCGCTGCCCGGCAGCCAGGTGCGCAACATCGTCATCACGGGCATCGGCGACCTGATGGGCGGGGCGCTCAACCTCAAGGGCCGCGCGCTGAACTTCGTGATGCGCCACGTGCAGAAGCAGGTGCCGCCGTACAAGCTGCCCTCGCCGGTCTGGCTGCGCGATGCGCTGGCCGCAGGAGGCTCACGGACACTGCAGTCAGTGCAGCTGGCGCCGGAAGATCTGGCCTTCCTGCAATACACGGGCGGCACCACGGGCGTGGCCAAGGGCGCAATGCTCACGCACCGCAATATCATCGCCAACCTGCTGCAGGCCGAAGAGTGGTCCAAGAGCATGCTCAACGGCGGCGTGGAAACCAACGTCACGCTGCTGCCGCTGTATCACATCTTCTCGCTCACGGTGAACCTGCTGATGTTCATGACACTGGGCGGCCGCAATATCCTGATCGCCAATCCGCGTGACACCAAGCGCGTGATCTTCATCCTGCGCAACGAACGGTTCTCCGGCATTGCGGGGGTGAACACGCTCTTCAACGCACTGCTGGAAGACCCGGACTTCGCCAAGCGGGATTTCTCGGCCATGAAGATCACCATCGGTGGCGGCATGGCGGTGCAGCGCGCCATTGCGCAGCGCTGGAAGGAAGTCACGGGCCACACCATCGTTGAAGGCTACGGGCTAACGGAATGCTCGCCGGTCGTGTCGATGAACCCGCCGCACGTGACCGAATTCAGCGGCACGATCGGGCTGCCCGCGCCGTCCACGGAAGTGCGCTTCAAGCGCGACGACGGCACGATCGCGCCGCTCGGCGAACCCGGCGAACTGCAGGTGCGTGGGCCGCAGGTCATGCGCGGGTACTGGCAGCGCCCCGATGAGACCGCCAAGTCCATCGACGCCGAAGGGTGGTTCTCCACCGGCGATATCGGTGTGATGGATGCCAACGGCTACATCCGCCTGATCGACCGCAAGAAGGACATGATCCTCGTGTCGGGCTTCAATGTGTATCCGAACGAGATCGAAGACGTGGTGGCACTGCACCCCGACGTGCTGGAGGTGGCGGCCATTGGCGTGCCCGATCCGGTGGCCGGCGAGCGCGTGAAGATCATCGTGGTGCCGCGCACCGGCGCGCTGACCGAGCCCGCCCTGCTCGAACACTGCCGCGCCCACCTGACCGGCTACAAGATGCCGCGCATCGTCGAGTTCCGCCACGAAGAGCTGCCCAAGTCGACCGTGGGCAAGATCCTGCGCCGCGAACTGCGCGATGCCGATCCGGACATCAAGCGCGCCCGCGCGCAAGCTCAGCAATGACACCGACAGCGGAGACTCGTATGCAATTGCGTACCCTCGCCCTGGCCACGCTGCTGGCCGGTGCCGTACACGCCTGGGCCCAGCCTGCCGCGCCGGATGCTTCTGTGCCAGCGGCAGCCGCGCCGACCGCCACACAGACCGCCGCATCGCAATCGGCGGCCATCGGCAGCTTTGCCGCCATGGACATCGCCAGGCAAACGGCTTGGCTCGGCAGCCAGGTCAACGCCAACGCGTTCGCCAGTTGGTCGGACGAAGACGTCCTGGCCATGGCGCAGGCCATGAAGCCCGAAACGCTGGTGCGCTGGCTCAAGGGCGAGGCGGCCAAGCTGCCCGAATATGAATACCGCATGCGCCGCCAGGAACGCGTGAGAGACCAGTGGCAAAGCCAACCGGCGCTCATGCTGGTCCGCTACCGCAACGCACCGCGCCAGGTCTACGCGCGCTGGCTCAAGGGCGGCGCGCACGCCGGCCAGGAGATCATCTACGACGAAACCGTGCGCAAAGACGAGATGTACGGCCACCTTGGCGGGCTCGTCGGTTTCGTGGCGATCTGGAGCGCACTGGATGGCTCGCTGGCCAAATCGCAGTCGAACCACACGGCGCGTGAGCTTGGGCTGCAGTTCATCGTCGATTCGGTCGAGCGCGACGGACGCGCCCACGTGGCTGCCGGCGGCAGCGGCAAGTTCAACGAAGCCAAGGTGGTGACCGAAGACGGCGAGCGCATGCTGCGGCTGACCTGGGATTCACCAAGCGGGCCGCCCACGTTCTACGCCAAGCGCGTGCGCCTGTATTTCGACCTCAAAAACCCGTGGGTGCGCATTGAAGAGGCGTGGGACGAATCGGGCAATCAGCTCGAGAAAATCGTCATTGAGAGCGTGACGCGCAAGACCTGGAACGACCAGACTTTCAACCCCAAAAATCCGGAATACAAGTTTTAGACTGCGGCCCCAAGACCGTTGTGGGCCAAGGCTCCGCCGTCCGGCGGACAGTATGAAACGAGACTAGGGGAAACCCCTTGTTGCGTGCGTACACGCTAGAGGAAAACTTCGGTCATCGCAGCGTAACCGAACAAAAGCGCTGCGTTATGCTGCGGAAACACAAATCGCCACACCAAGGCGTGATAACAATCCAATCCAGAGAGACAACCACATGAACCGCACTGCCCGCCGCTTTGCCGCAGCCTTTGCCTGCGCTGCCGCCAGCACCCTTGCTGCCCCCCTGGCTCACGCCCAATCCACCGCAGAGGCCAACGTAGCCGCAAGCGCCAGCAATGGCAGCGGCACCAGCAGCGGCGGCGGCTTCAGCGGCTTCATGGACAACTACGTCTGGGGTCGCAACGTCATGGCGCTGGGCTGGTTCTACATCCGCCCGATGGATTCCGCCACGCCGCTGACCACCACCACCAGCGCGCTCGGCCTGGGCACCTACCAGTCGCCGGGAACTGACGTGAAAGTCAGTAACGCGAATACGCTGTCGCTCACGTTCACGCACTTCTTTAACGACAACATTGCCGGCACGTTCGTGGGTGGCGTTCCACCCAAATTCAACCTGTATGGCAGCGGTAATGTGATCGCCCCGGTGCCGGTGGTCGGGCCGCTGACGCTGATCAACCTGGGCCTGCCGCAGAACAACCCGGTCGCCACCGTGCGTGAATGGAGCCCGGCGATCGTCGCGCAGTACTACTTCGGCACCAAGGAAAGCAAGCTGCGTCCGTTCGTCGGCGCAGGTGTCAGCTACAACTTCTTCACCAATCTGCGCCTGAATTCGAACTTCGTGAACGCGCTGCAAAACCTGGGACAGGTGCTGCAGCTCGGCATGGGACAGGTGCCGACGGGCCCGGCGAAGGTGACGGCGGAAACGTCGAGCTCGTGGACGCCGGTCGCCAACGTGGGTGTGTCGTATGAGTTCGCCAAGAACTGGACCGCCATCGGCACGGTGTCCTACCTGCCGCTGAAGACGACCTCCACCATCACGATCCGCAGCCAGCAAGGCCAGGTGCTGGCCGTCAACAAGACCGACATCAAGGTCGACCCCATCGTCTTTGGGCTGGCAGTGGGTTACAAGTTCTAAGCTGCAGAATTGCTCCATCGCAAAACGCCACCTTCGGGTGGCGTTTTTCATTGGGGCGCGACCCGATATCATGGCGGACTGTTACTCGCCGATCACCGCGCCGATTCCGGACTCCTGCCCCCGCACCCACGCCACATCCATGACCCAGCCTTCCATCGCCATCGTCGGAGCCGGCATTGCCGGTGTTGCCTGTGCCAACGCGCTTGCCGCAGAAGGCATTGCCACCACGGTCTATGAGCGCGCCGGCGGTGTCGGGGGCCGGCTGGCCACCACGGTGCTGCCCGAGTCCGCCCCGGCGTATGCGTTCGACCACGGTGCGCAGTCGTTCAACGTGCGCAGCGAGGTCTTCAGGCGCGCGGTGGATGCCGCTGGCCGTCAGGGCTCGGTGCTGCCTTGGCCCGCACGCTGGGGCCATCGCACTGTCGATGGGCTGGAAGCCGACTCGCGCGATGAAGCCCGCTATGTCGGCCTGCCCGGCATGGGCGCGCTGGTGCGCAGCCTGGCAGCACCGCTCGATGTGCGCTTCGGTCGCGCCGTCACGCGTGTAACGCACGATGGCCGGCGCTGGACGATCGAGCGCAACGGCACGGACGCCGCCCACGCCGACTTCCTCGCCCTGGCCCTGCCCGCGCCCGAACTGCCCGCACTGTTTCACGGCGCCACGCCAGCCTCGCTGCAGGAAGCCATCGCGCCGGTGCACTACGCCCCGTGCTGGGCGCTGATGATGGGCTTTGCGCAACCCCTCGGCTTGCCGTATGACGGCATCCGCATCGACGACGACATGCTGGCCTGGGCGGCCCGCGACAACACCAAACCGGGCCGCGTCATGGTCGATGAATCCTGGGTGGTGCATGCATCGCCGGGCTGGTCGGCCGCCCATGCCAACGACAGCCCCGAGCAGGCCCTCCATGCCATGCACGCCCGCTTTGCGGAAGCATTCCCGGGGACGCCGGAGCCCGATCTGATGGCCGTGCACCTGTGGCCACACGCGCTGGTCGAGCAGTCTGCCGGCATGCCCTGCCACTGGGACGCCGCCGCCCGCCTGGGCGCCTGCGGTGATTGGTGCGAAGGCCCGCGCGTGGAAGCCGCGTTCCTGAGCGGCGTTGCGCTGGCCGCCAAGATTGCCGAAGCGCTATAAGACTTCTGCCCGGAACGCTACAATACCGGGTTGTCTCGTGTTTCGTGTGCCGGGTCGCTCACCCGGCGGTGGCTTTCTCCTGACGACGCCATGCGCACCCGACGCCAAGTCCTCGCCCTAGCCTTTGCTGCCGTTGCTGCGGCCTCGGCGCCGCTGCTGTCTCATGCGCAAGTGCTGCGCAACATTCCGGCGACGGCCCCGGCAGCCCAGTTGACCGTCAATTCGGCCAATACCGGCACGCTGAGTACCGGCAGCACCGGCATCGTCCGCATCCTGCTGTTGGGCTTCGGCAGCAGCAGCGCTGATATCCGTTTTGCTCCGGGCGTGCGGATCCTGTCGCTCGATGGGCGCCTGCTGCCGCCGGGCTCGGTGGTCGGCCAGACGTTCAAGGTGCGCTATCAGCTGGACTTGTATCAGCAGTTGCTGACAGCCTGGGTTGTCAGCGATGACGATTACAAGGCTGCGGTGGCGGCACAAAGTCAGGCGCAAGCGCAGTCCCAGTAGTCAGAACACTCCACGAAGCACGTGCCCCCAGGTCAACCACTGTGAACGGCACATGAAAAAAGTCTTCATCAAAACCTACGGCTGCCAGATGAACGAGTACGACTCGGACAAGATGTCCGACGTACTCAACGCGGCTGAAGGCCTCGTCCCCACCGACACGCCCGAAGATGCGGACGTGATCCTCTTCAACACCTGCTCCGTGCGCGAAAAGGCGCAGGAGAAAGTGTTTTCAGAACTCGGCCGCGTGAAGGCGCTCAAGGCGCTCAAGCCGGATCTCGTGGTCGGCGTGGGCGGCTGCGTGGCCAGCCAGGAAGGCGCGTCCATCGTGGCGCGTGCCCCTTACGTTGACGTGGTGTTCGGGCCGCAGACGCTGCACCGCCTGCCCGACCTGATCGCAGCACGCCGCCGCACGGGCCGCTCGCAGGTCGACGTGTCGTTCCCAGAGATCGAGAAGTTCGACCACCTGCCGCCCGCGCGCGTGGATGGCGCCAGCGCCTTCGTATCGATCATGGAAGGCTGCTCGAAATACTGCAGCTACTGCGTCGTGCCGTACACGCGCGGCGAAGAGGTCTCGCGCCCGTTCGACGACGTGCTGGCCGAAGTGGCCGGCCTGGCCGAACAGGGCGTGCGCGAAGTCACGTTGCTGGGCCAGAACGTCAACGCCTACATCGGCAAGATGGGCGACACGAGCGAGCGTGCGGATTTCGCGCTGCTGCTCGAATACGTGGCCGAGATTCCGGGCATCGAGCGCATCCGCTACACGACCAGCCACCCGAAGGAATTCAGCTCGCGCCTGATCGAGGCCTATGCCACCAACCCGAAGCTCGTCGACCACCTGCACCTGCCCGTGCAGCATGGCTCCGACCGCATCCTGATGGCGATGAAGCGCGGCTACACGGTGCTCGAATACAAAAGCAGCATCCGCAAGCTGCGCGCGATCCGGCCAAATATCTCGATCGCCACCGACTTCATCGTCGGCTTCCCGGGCGAGACGGATGCGGACTTCGCCAAGACGATGGACCTGATTCACGAGATCGGCTACGACACATCGTTCAGCTTTATCTACAGCCCCCGCCCCGGCACGCCGGCCGCCAACCTGCCCGACGATACGCCGCAGGCCGTCAAGCTCGAACGCCTGAAACATTTGCAGGCGACCATCGAAGAGAACGTGGCGCGCATCAGCCAAGGCATGGTCGGCAGCGTGCAGCGCATTCTGGTGGAAGGCCCGTCGCGCAAGGATCCGACTGAACTGCACGGCCGCACCGAGAACAACCGTGTCGTGAACTTCGCGCTGCCCGATCTGCCGCAGGCGCGCCGCGACCAGCTGATCGGCCAGATGCTGGACGTGCGTATCGTGCACGCGTTCCCGCATTCGTTGCGTGGCGAAGTGGCCGAACAGCGTACGGCCAGCGCGACTCACTGATCATCAACACAACCCGACTTGATGAAACCCTCCATCGCAGAATTCACCGCGCCCAAGAACGACAACACGCGCCTGCAGAACCTGTGCGGGCCGCTGGACGAGAACCTCCGCCAGATCGAGCAGGCGCTGGACGTGACCATCAACCGGCGTGGCAGCAAGTTCACCGTGCGCGGCGCCAACGCGCAAGGCGCGACCAACGCCCTGGAGACGTTCTACAACGCCGCGCGGGAGCCGCTGTCGGTGGATGACATCCAGCTCGGCCTGGTAGAAACCCGCCAGGTTGCCGCGCATGGGGCTTACCTGCCGGAATCGGGCACCGACGAGCCGGACGGCAATGATCTATCGCCGGTGCTGCATACGCGGCGCACCGATCTGCATGGCCGCACGCCGATGCAGCGCGCGTACCTGCGCCACATCCTGTCGCACGACCTGTCGTTCGGCATCGGACCGGCGGGTACGGGCAAGACGTATCTGGCCGTCGCCTGCGCCGTGGATGCGCTTGAGCGCGATGCCATCAAGCGCATCGTGCTGACGCGCCCGGCGGTGGAAGCCGGCGAACGCCTGGGCTTTCTGCCCGGCGACCTCGCGCAAAAGGTGGACCCGTACCTGCGCCCGCTGTACGACGCGCTGTACGACCTGCTCGGCTTCGACAAGACGCAGAAGATGTTCGAGCGCCAGATGATCGAGATCGCGCCGCTGGCCTACATGCGCGGGCGCACGCTCAATCACGCCTTCATCATCCTGGACGAAGCCCAGAACACCACGCCGGAACAGATGAAGATGTTCCTTACGCGGATCGGCTTCGGCTCCAAGGCGGTGATCACCGGCGACACCACGCAGATCGACCTGCCGCGCGGCCAGAAGAGCGGCCTGGTCGAAGCGCAGCACGTGCTGCGTGACGTGCGCGGCGTCGCGATGACCCGCTTTACGAGCGTCGACGTGGTGCGGCACCCGCTGGTGGCCCGCATCGTCGAGGCCTATGACGAATTCCATGCCCAGCATAAAGATGCATAAGGACGCCTGAACGTGGCTAAAGCAAAAACCGATACCAAAGCAAAAACCAAGAAGACCCAGCTCGCGGCCGCGGAGTCGCTCGGCCCGCGCGTTGACGTATTCGACGCCCAAGGCAAACCGAAGACGGTGGATGCGAGCGCGCTGCGCATTGCGTTCGCCGATGGCCGCAGCCTGATCCTGGGCCTGCCGAATACCGTCGATGGGGCGATCACCCTCGTTGCCGAGCACGCCGACGCCGACATGCACGCCATGCTTTCGCTGCGTCCGGAGCACCACGACAGCATCACGTTGCGCATCGAAACCCAGCCCGCTGAATTGGCAGACTCCACGGAAGAAGCCTTCGACGACGACACCGCCGGCGCCGAGATGCTCACGCTCGACCTGACGGTGCAGTACGGCGATGAACTGAAGGCTGCCGCCCGCAAGGCACTGCCGAAAGAGCGCGACATCGAAGCGTGGATTGCCCCCGCACTGTTTGCCGATGCGCAGCTCAACGTGCGCTTTGTCGGCGAAGAAGAAGGCCGCACGCTCAACCGCACCTACCGCGGCAAGGACTACGCCACCAACGTGCTGACCTTCTCTTACGCCGAGAGCGCGGAAGACCCGGTGTCGGCCGACATCGTGCTGTGCTGTGCGGTGGTTGAAAAGGAGGCAAAGGAACAGAAGAAGCCGCTGACCGCGCACTACGCACACCTGATCGTGCACGGCGCGCTCCACGCCCAGGGCTACGACCACGAAGACGCGGCGGATGCAAAGGAAATGGAAGGCATTGAAACGGAGATCCTCCGCGACCTCGGTTTTGCCGATCCCTACGCAGATCGCTAGAGCGCAACGCCCCTGATGTTCAAACGCCGGCCTCGCGCCGGCGTTTTGCTTTTTGCATGTTCCATTCTTGCAGCGTGGCGTTTCAGCGATGAATCAACCCGCATTAACGCAAAGCCAGTCCTGACAACGGTCTACGGGTTTCCCTCCGCCATTCGGCGCATGCTCGCGCCGTTCGAATCGCGCATACGCGTCGCACAGACCATCGGCCATCCGGCACCCTCGTCGCTCTCCGTATGGCGCATGGGTTTTGCCGTAGCGATTTCTATCCTCCACGCATAAGCCGCCACGCGAGCGCGCTTAGCGAACTCGGCGCAAACGAGCGCCATCGGCCAAACCCACACGCAGATGGGTCAGGCCACTCCGGGGAGGTCATCATGCGTCAACGCTTCATGGACAGCATTCCGTGGACCACGCTGCTGGTTGGCGTGGGTGTCGGCACGGCGCTCGCGGTCGCTCCTCGCGTCGCGCACGCTGATCACAAGCAATCGTGCTACGCGGGCATCGTCATCGTGTTCGACGGCGCCTGGCATCCGGGCGCGGTCGTCGGTTGCCGCACGGTCAACATCTCCGACAGCAACAACGTGGTTGGCGCCGAGGTGAACCTGATGGTCGCGCAAGGCACCATCCGGCCCCGCGTGCAGGCGGTGGTGGGCAGCACCAGCGTGCAGGCACTCATTGGCGGCGGCTACGACTTTGCAAGTAGCAAGGCGCTGGTGGGCGTCGGGGCCACGGGCGACCACTGGCTCGCCGGCGTCGACAAGGAAATCGCCGGACGCTGGACGGCCTACGGCGGCGCGAGCACGCTGGGGCGGTATCACAGCAATTCCCGTCCCGCAGACCCGGCACCGGCGGCAACCCCGCCGACCAGCAATAGCGACGCACCGCCCCCGAGCGGCAACAACGCGCCACCGTCCAAGCCCAGCCCGACGCCAGCCCCTGCGCCCGGTGCTGCGCCCAGCCCTGGCCCCACGCCGGCACCCTCACCGAGCCCCGGGCCAAGTCCGTCGCCAGCTCCATCGCCGAGTCCGAGTCCAACGCCGACACCAGCTCCAACCCCCACACCGACGCCGAGCCCATCGCCCGTCCCATCGCCGTGCGGGAGTTGCCACGACGGCGGTCACCATCACGGCCACCACCATGATCATGATCACGATCACGGCGGCCATCCTGGGGGGGACCACGACCATGGCGGCGACGGTCATCACGGTGGCGACCACGACCACGGCGGCGACGGTCATCACGGTGGGGATCACGACCACGGCGGCGACGGTCATCACGGTGGGGATCACGACCATGGCGGCGACGGTCATCACGGTGGGGATCACGACCGCGGCGGCGACGGCCATCACGGTGGGGATCATGACCATGGCGGCGACGGTCATCACGGTGGGGATCACGACCACGGCGGCGACGGTCATCACGGTGGGGATCACGACCACGGCGGCGAC